>ERZ773233.5-NODE-5-length-233681-cov-12.393762_pt1 | contig 233681 bp, 203 predicted proteins | sample MGYA00580991_ERZ773233 | MGnify/ENA primary metagenome ERZ773233 (study PRJEB29015, sample SAMEA2738178) | human oral metagenome | biome: human oral; feature: human-associated habitat; material: saliva | place: China | collected 2161 ...
TAACTCTATTCATGGAATCGTATTCAAATGACTTCTCTACATCTCCTACCTTCCTGGATAAGAGATTACCATTGTTGTCATATGAAAAGCTTGTTACCACCCCTGCCGCATCGATTATCTCTGTTAATCTACCGGCTGCATCGTAACTATACCTAATGCTTTTCCCTACGCTTCGTTCTTCGATAAGATTTCCACGCATATCGTATGTATACACTGTATCTACACCCATTGGGTTTATCGACTTTATCTTCTGACCTGCTGCATCGTATTCATTTATCCATTCACCGCCAAGGGCGTCTGTGAATTTGGTTTCGTTTCCGAAAGCATCGTACTCATAGTATTCTGTACTTCCATCCGCCATTACTGCTGAGATCATGCGGTTCATCTTGTCATACGTATACTTGGTGACGTATCCTTCTTGATCCCTAACCTTTGTTATGTTGCCACAGGAATCGTAAGAGTACCTGATTGTTGAATATGATGCATCTGTGATATTTGTTAGGTTTCCCTCGGAATCATATAAACATAGGATATTTGCGCCTGTAGGGTCTTTAATCTGGTCAATCTGCCACATCTCGTTGTAGTAGTATTCTGTTCTGCTACCATCTTTATCAACATATGCAGATACCTTGTTCAGCTCGTTGTATTCGGTAAATTCTTCATTTCCGTCGTAGTCAACAACGTGCGTGAGTTTTCCGCTTTCGTTATACTCAAACGTCCTTGTGTCCCCGAGCGGATTTATACTCTCGGTCAGTTCATTTCTTGCATTATAAGCGAACTTCTCCAGGTTGCCGTTAGCGTCAACTGTAGAAGTAACTCTATTTAGGTCATCGTAGCTGTATTTATTGATATTACCGAGCTCATCTATGATTTCGTCAATGTTTCCTCTGTCATCATAACTTAGAGAAAGGCTGGTGCCGTCTGGGTTTATGATTTTCACTGGAAGCTTATACTCGTTATACTCGTATCCGATAGCTCTACCCAGCGCATCGCTTGAGGATACTAGGTTTTCATCGTCATCGTACTCATTCTGCGCCACGACTACGCCATTTACTTCAACCGAAACAAGCCTGCCCGACTTGGAATAAACAGTCTTAATAACATCTCCCACAGGGGTCTTCTCCACGATCACGTTACCTTTGTCATCGTATTCATACGATGTAATGTTGCCGTTCTTATCGCGGTGCGAGGTTCGATCATTGGTATCATTGTATGTAAACTCTTCATACCCACTTGTATATCTGGATACGGTGCTTCGGAATTTCTCATCATGCTCATAGACAGTTTGGCTGCCATTCTGATGAGTAGCTATAGCCTTTCTACCTATGTCATAGTACTGAACCGTTATCTCGCCGCCATCCGGGAATATCTGCCTAGTAACCCTTCCACTGCCATCGTATTCATTGATAAGATTTACGGTATTTCTCGCGTTGATGACAGTGTACATCTTGCACAAATCGTTATACTTGAACGAGTACACACTGCCCATTTCATCGTGAATTTCAGTGAGAACATGCATCTTGCCAGTCCTACTGAACTTATCATCTATATCTTCGTACTTGAGTTCAATACTGCGGCCTGACAAGTCAGCTACCTTGGTAACATAAGAATTGCCGTCATCAGATTCCTCGTAGTCAAATACATATCCTGTATCAAATTCGGTGCTGAGCTTTTTAAGTTTCAATTCGTCGTACTCGAATTGTATAGCTCTACCTTCACCTGTGAGCTTCTTGATGCATCTACCTATATCATCAAAGAAGAATTGCTCTTGCCTTTCGTTAGTATACTTATATCTGTATTCTTCACCTTCTAGACGCTCGATTTTTCTTGAAGTAAAGCCGTCATCACTTACATATACGTCTCCTTTTAGTATGTAAGTCTCCTGCCTGCCGCTGTCTATATTGACCACAATCTTAGACTCGTAAATCGTGAGTTCATTTCTATAGTTGTGAGTCCATCCAGCAGAGGCGAATCTCCTTCTAAAATTATCCACACTGTTATATGTGACCTCCAAAACGAGAGGAACCACACCAGGTGTCTCAAGAAAGTTCTTTCGGTACATGTAGTTTCCAGTAGCCATATTTACTGGATCGAGGGCTTCAATGGTAAGCCTTTCATCCTTAACCATCGTATCTAGCTTTTTCCTCGTTCCAGCAAGACTAACATTGGATGGTTTAAACATTCCTGTTTTGCTATCAAAATGTTTGTCTGAGTAGATTTGATCAACTCCGTTTTTTATGGACTTGATTAGCTCTTTTATTTCGAAAAATAAATCCTCAGTTTGAGTAGCAAGATTATCCATATCGTTTATTTGCTTCTCAATCTCCTGAATCTGATTTTCTTTTCTTGAAATATAAAAGGAGCATTTCGAAGCTGAGTTACCCCAGATGGATCCACCATATAAATTATCGCCTTTTGCCAGAGTGTTTTCCAAAGATTGTAGCTGTTTTTCAAGCTGCATCATCTCATCAATTAACTTATGCTTATTCAACTCGTTGTGGTTTGCCAAGGTTATATAATTTTCTATTGCAACATCAAGCTCAGTATTCTTTGCTCCCATTAGCGCACAAACACTATTTAAATCATGTAACAACTCTTTGTAAGTCTTTGTGAAATAATCCTCGACTGCTTCGAATCCCTTTCCTTGTAGTGTTTTCCCTTTGCCACAATCTTCAAGAAAATTATCTATCGCACGCTGAATAGAGGTAGAGCTTATCATAAGCTTATTTATCTGCTGATTCATCTCATGCAGCATATATATAGTATCTCTCTTGTTAATAACCTTATTCATTCCTCTCGACATATCTACACACCTTTTATATTATACCTTCACGATCACGCATATTTTCATACGATAATGTAAATTGGATTGCTATTTCCTTGTCTTCTTTCTTCCATACATCTGCTACTCTAGCTATATTGGCACAGTCCTGTTCCAGCTTTTGCTGTAGATGAGGAACAATATTACTGAGAGTTTTATAACATATTTCTGCATCTTTAATTGCAGTATACCCTTCACTATGTACATGCTGTGCTCTACCTAATGAAGCATCTCCTAATTTTGTTACAGACCTGCGTATTCTCTCCGCATGATCTTTGGCAAGCGAATTATTTACAGCTATATTTTTGCTCATATCAATAGTCTCTCCTCATATTCATAAGCTCATCTTCACACTCGCGCTCCTCTTTAAGGAGCCTCTGGATTGCTTGTCTTCTCTCCTCAATTCCTTCTTCAGCGTCCCTTATTAAACTATTATAAAGTGCATCCTCTTGAGAATTTAACTCTGCCACCACTCTACCGAATTCAGTTCCCGCCCAATACTCAAGCATCTCTTCTTGAGTATTACTGCTCCTTTGTCTTAGAGCTATTACATCATCAATAATCTCATTTATACAGGCTTGCTCCTTCTTATTTAGAGCAACTTCATCCTGTATTTCACGAAGGCGCCTATTGATTTCTATCCTTTTGTCCCCTATCCTTCTATCTTCCATTCTTCTACCTTTACCACATTAATAACCGTTCAATTTACACTAAAAATAGCTGGATTATAAAACTCCAGCCTTAAACTCGCTCATACAAAGTGAACTCATAGTCTATACCATTCTCACTATGCATCTCACTCTTCCACATCTCTTTAAAATCGTCATCCTCATCAAGGTTAACCATGAATTTGTCAGCATGTAAATCCGCGTGCATCTTAGTTACGAAGCACTTGTCACAGTATTTGTAAAACTTCTTATATATGCTCTCTCCGCCGATGATAAATACATGCTCTGGATCATACTGCTCGAGCTCCTTGAACAGTTCTTCCTCGCTATGCACGGCTATGCATCTTTCAGCCTCGAAGTCTTCGTTTGAAGTTAACACATAGTTTACGCGCTTTGGAAGCCCCCTCTGTTTAGGCAGGCTCTCGAGAGTTCTGCGCCCCATCACTACAACTCCGTCAGTCGTCTTTTCCTTGAAATACTGCATGTCTCCAGGAATCGAAGCGAGCAAATCATTGTCGCACCCGATGCCCCATTTCTCATCAACAGCTACTATTAGATTCATAATTCACCTCAGTTTGTTATATTCGTGCATTATGCACTCACATGCTGACATTATCATTTTAATAATATTTAAGACGGCACCTCAGTAAACTAAAGGCACCGTCTATATAATCTCGAATTAAATCGCTACTGGAATGTTTTTCACCTGCGGGTTCTTCTGGTAGTCCTCGACGATTAGATCATCAACTGTGAAGTCGTAGAAATTCTTTACCTCAGGATTTAGCGTCACCTTAGGCGCGGGATACTGTGGACGCTCGATGAGCTCCTTAACTATATCCACATGCCTATCATAGATGTGAGCATCTGAAATCACGTGAACCAGCTCTCCCGCCTTGAGTCCACTAACTTGTGCGAACATCATTAGAAGTAGCGAGTACTGTACTACATTCCAATTATTTGCAGTCAAGATATCCTGCGAACGCTGATTTAGAATCGCGTTGAGCGTATCGCCCTTTACATTGAAAGTCATGCTATATGCGCACGGCTCAAGATTCATCTCGCTAAGATCAGCAAAGTTATACATGTTGGCCATGATTCTTCTGGAGTATTTGTCATGCTCAAGCAGCCACAGGATGTTGTCAACCTGATCCATCTCACCCTGCTTGAACTTATACTTAACTCCGAGCTGGTATCCGTATGCCTTACCGATGGTTCCATCCTCCCCAGCCCACTCATCCCAGATGTGGCTTCCTAGGTCAGACACTCTGTTAGACTTCTTCTGCCAAATCCACAGCAGCTCATCAAACGCGAGCTTGATAGCCGTAGGTCTTACGGTAAGAGCAGGAAACTCCTCTTGTAAATCATATCTATTTACCACGCCAAAATTCTTAATCGTATGCGCAGGTGTTCCGTCTGGCCAGTGAGGTCTTACCTTCTGCCCTTCAGTGCTGAATCCATTAGCAATTATGTCTTCGCACATGCTCACAAACAGTTTATCCGCCTTGCTCACTCTAATCCTCCTCAATAATTCGGACAGCCTCCGCCAAAACTTCCTCAAGTCTGGCCTCATCCTCATCCATATAAAGTGCCCCTATCAGTGCCTCAAACCCCGTAGCAAGCTTGTACTTGCGCGGATTGGCATTCTTAGGTCTCGATGTCGCACGCTTATTCCTTGCGCGCTTAACGAGCTTCTGCTCCTCTTCCGTTAGAAAATCATTCATCATGGACTTTATCGCCTTGGACTGCCCATCAGAAGACACGTATGATACCGCTCTCTTATGCACCTTGCCGACATCGCCTTTGCTTCGCCCAATCAGAAGCTCCCTTATATGTAGTTCGTAGACGGCATCACCTATATAGGCGAGTGCCGTCGTATTCATGCTCTTGATATCGTTATGCATCTGCTTTAATTATCTGAACCCCCTGCGGAGTATCTTTGAGAGTATACCCCATAGTGGCAAGCTGATCTCTGATTTCGTCAGCTCTAGCCCAGTTCTTCTCCTTACGAGCCTGCTGTCTCTCGTCTACGAGAGCCTGGATATCCTCGCCGATTGCGTTTTCACTACTTCTCTGAAGCACACCAAGAACATCAGCGAGTTCATGGATAATCTCAAGCGCCTTTCCCGCAAATTCCTTTGATGCTCCACCTTCAATCTCCACGTTAATAGCCGAAACTAGCTCGAAGAGGGCACCTATAGCACCTGCAGTGTTGAGGTCATCACTCATGCACTCTATAAATTTTTCCTTATAGTCTCTAAACGACTTAACCGTCTCCTCTTCCTTCTCTGTTATCATATCAGAACCATTCTGAACGAGGAACTCCAAAGTCTCGGTAGCGTTTATAAGCCTATCATATCCCTGCTTAACCTGTTTCATACCTTCATCGCTAAAGTTGATAGGTCCTCTGTACTGAACGCTCAGTAGGAAGAACCTGATAAAGTCACCGTCGTACTCCTTACGAATATCTCTAACTGTAAAGAAGTTATTTAGCGACTTCGACATCTTCTCGCCATCAACCATGATGTATCCGTTGTGCATCCAGTAGTTCGCAAAAGGTGCGCAGTTGCACGCTTCGGACTGAGCGATTTCATTTTCATGATGAGGGAACTTGAGATCCTGTCCGCCTCCGTGAATATCTATGGTTGTGCCGAGATGTTTCTTGGACATAGTAGAACACTCGATGTGCCAGCCTGGTCTACCCTTGCCCCAAGGCGAATCCCATGCGATCTCATCATCTGTCTTCTGCGCTTTCCATAGTGCGAAGTCGAGCGGATCCTTCTTAACCTCCCCGATAGCAATTCTAGCACCCGACTCTAGGTCGTCAATATTCTGTCCTGATAGCTTCCCGTACTCTGGGAACTTGCGCGTGATGTAATAAACGTCGCCATCAGCCTCATACGCATAACCTTTCTCAATTAGCGTGCTGATGAACTCGATGATATCCTCGATATGCTCGGAAACCTTAGGGTGCACGTCAGCCTTTATTACGTTGAGAGCTTCCGCATCTTTGAAATACTCTTTGATGTACTTCTCCGATACCTCAAGTGCCGGTAAATGCTCTTCCTTTGCCTTGTTGATAATTTTGTCATCAACGTCTGTAAAGTTCTGCACGAACTTAACGTCATATCCGATATATTTAAAAAACCTACGCAGAGTGTCGAATACTACGAATGGTCTGGCATTACCTATATGAAAATAGTTGTAAACCGTAGGACCACAAACGTAGATATTGACTTTTCCTTCATGGATAGGCACAAACTCTTCCTTGCGTCTAGTCATAGAGTTGTAAATCTTCATTTCTTTCCTCCACTAAATCATGTCTCGACTTATTTCGTCATTTCCCATTTGGGTATAGTTGTTTAGATTATACACCAACGACAGCGCCTACGCACGCAATAATGACAAGTACGAGCATCGGATTTATCTTAAATTTTTGAATTAGCAGTATAGTCAGTCCACAAAAAACTATCGATATCGTATCTATGTGCATGCCCCCTGCGGAAATCGTCATATCTCGAAGAACCGAGAAGTTGCCTCCAAGAGAGTGTTCTGGCATTACAGCCGCCTCACCGATAGTGATTACCGCTGCTGCTATAAGTCCTACAGTTGCTGGTCTAATGCCTTCAAGGGCACCTTTGACAGCAGTGCTCTCCTTGTAGCGTTCCACTGCATTTGCAACCATAGCTATAATTATAAACGCAGGAGTTGCAACCCCTAACGTCGCTAGCGCTGAACCGAGATATCCTCCGACTTCGTATCCAACATACGTAGCTGAATTTACCGCCACCGGTCCTGGAGTAACTTGGGCAATCGCAACGATATTTGCAAACTGCTCAGGAGATATATTCGCAAACTCTTTGATGCTGTCGTAGATGAGCTGGATAATCGCAAGTCCGCCGCCAAATCCAAATAGACCTATCTTAAAGAAGGCAAGAAATAACTTCGCTAGTAGCATCACTCATCGCTCCCTTCTTTGTTTTTTTCATCTTCTCCAATTGTATATGATTGTTCATCCCTCTGATTTAGAGATGATTGATAGTCTCTTTCGTCTGCATCTGATACAGATTTTCCGCAATCTCTAGTGCCTATCGATGACTTCGTTAGTAAAGCACGTCCGATGCCGAGAGCCAGGAATAGCACGATGATATACACCACATTTATCTTGAGAACTGCAATAAGTATAAAACTCAATGCAGCACCGATAGCACTGAAAGCATCCTTGATAACGCCCTTGGCAACCTGATATACAGCAATAATAATAAGACCAAGCGCCGCAGCCCTAAGGCCTCCGAGCGCCCCTTGGACGTATGGATTGCCGTCTATAAAATTCATACCTTTTGCTATAATAACGATTATCACAAACGAGGGAATTATCACACCGAATGTTGCAACAAAGGATCCAATCAGCCCTCGCTTCTTGAATCCTACGTAAGTTGCCATATTGATGGCGATAACACCTGGTAACCCCTGACAGATAGCGATGATATCTATCATCTCATCTTCAGAGAACCACTTCTTGTCTTTGACCATAATATTAGAGAGGATGGGAATCATAGCGACCCCACCCCCTATTGTGAATAAGCCCAATTTGAAAAATGTGACGAATAGTTCCAGCATTTTTCCTCCTAATTCCCAGGACCTTAAATCACCTTGTAATTAATATTGCATCTTTGAGATTATAGTCCAAAGATTTCCTTGTCAACGAGTTCTGCCGCTGCCTTGATTGCATCCTCTGCAGAAAGAACCTCGTTACTCTCTTCGCGTCTTAGCTTGTACTCAACGTTGCCGTCCTTAGCAAGCTTACCAACTGTAATTCTAATAGGAATACCGATTAGGTCCGCATCGTTGAACTTAACTCCAGCTCTCTCATCCCTGTCATCTACTATAACTTCAACGCGCTTAGCTTCAAGTTCAGACTCAATCTTATTAGCAAGATCCATCTGAACCTCATCCTTAGGGTTGATAACAGTTACGATTACGTGGTAAGGAGCGACTGACATTGGCCAGATGATACCCTTATCATCATGACTCTGCTCAACGACAGCCTGCATAGTTCTTGTAACGCCGACTCCGTAGCAACCCATCCAGTAGATCTGGTCATCACCATTCTCATCCTTATATGTTGCATTCATCGACTCTGAGTACTTAGTTCCTAGCTTGAAGATCTGACCAACCTCGATACCTCTTGTGTGCTTGATTGGAGCTCCACAGTGTGGGCATGGATCACCTTCCTTGAGCGTCTTGATATCCGTTACGATATCTCCAACGTAGTCTCTGCCATAGCAAACGCCCTTCATATGGTGATCTTCCTTATTAGCTCCAGCAACCATGTTCTTGGTTCCAACTAGCTCGCTATCAACTACAATCTTGCAGTTGTGAATTCCAACTGGTCCAGTAAAGCCACCAACGATGCCTGTAACAGGTCCCATCTCATCCTCATCCGCAAACTCGATGTAGTGTTCAGGGATTCCAAGAGCATTTACAAGCTTAATCATATTAACGTCTCTATCTCCTCTGATAAACACGCAAACGTAGTCAGCTGGATTTAAATCCTGATCAAAGGTAGTAAACATGAGAGCCTTGATAGTTTTCTTTTCATCCACCCCTAGATAGTCACATACATCCTTGATAGTCTTAGTGCCTGGTGTATAAACCGCCTCTAGTTCTTGCTCTGGCTCATCTACTGGCTTATCATCGATGCACTCAGCTCTCTCGATAGTAGCTGCCATGTCGCACTTCTCGCAGTATGCGATTTCGCTCTCACCAACGTTAGAAAGAGCAGAGAATTCGTGCGAGTTGCTTCCACCGATTGGGCCGTTGTCAGCTTCTACGATTCTGAAGTCTAGGCCGCATCTTGTAAATGTTCTTACGTATGCCTCGTACTGAAGTCTATAAGCATCTTCTAGGTCTTCAGGAGTTCTGTCAAATGAATACGCGTCCTTCATTATGAACTCACGCGATCTCATAAGTCCATATCTTGGACGAGCTTCGTCACGATACTTGAACTGGATGTGGTATAGCTGAAGAGGAAGCTCTCTGTATGAAGAAACCTCCTGCTTTACAATGTTCGTACATAGTTCCTCACATGTAGGAACGAGGCAGAAATCTCTACCATTTCTATCCTTGATTCTCCACAGCTCTGGTCCGTAAGCGTACCATCTGCCAGACTCCTTCCAGAGCTCGGATGGATTTACGTGAGGCATGTGAAGCTCCTGGCAGCCGATTCTATCCTGCTCCTGTCTTACTATCTCCTCTATCTTTCTGATTGTTCTCCAGCCAAATGGCATGAATGTATATATACCAGCAGCTTCCTTCTTAATCAGGTTAGCTCTAATCATCAGCTTGTGGCTGACTAGTTCTGCTTCGTTTGGTGCTTCTCTCAACGTCTTGAGATGGAGCCTCGATAATTTCATAGTTAAAATCTCCCTTCTATTGTGCAAACAGCTTGCGCTGCAATGCCTTCTTCTCTTCCGGTAAATCCAAGCTTCTCTGTCGTCGTCGCTTTCACGTTTACCGCGCCAATTGGCATCTCAAGTGCCACGGCTATGTTCTCTCTCATCTTATCTATATAGGGTGCCAGTTTAGGTCTCTCAGCTATTATCGTGATGTCGACATTGCCGATACTTACGTCGCCGATTTTCTCCTTCACTTCGCGGAGAAGCGCGATGCTATCCGCCCCCTTATATCTCTCATCTGTATCAGGAAAATGCTTTCCTATATCGCCTAAACATGCTGCTCCAAGCAGCGCGTCCATCAGCGCATGTGTTGCCACATCAGCGTCCGAATGTCCGACCAGCCCTCTGTCACTCGGGAGTGGGACCCCGCACAGTATAAGTCTGTGCCCTTCGGCGAGTCTATGAACATCATATCCTGTACCTACTCGTATTCCCATAGGGATGTCCTTTCCGGTAGTTATCTTGGTATTGGCATAATCTCCTTCAACTAGAGCTATGTCTATCCCAAAATATTCCGCAATAGAGGCATCATCCGTACCGACAAATCCATCATTTCTCGCCTTCTCGTAAGCAGCCATCAAACTGTCTAATTTAAAGCACTGCGGAGTCTGCACAGAGACTACTCTATCTCTATCAATAGATTTACTATTAATTATAAGATAATCATTATGTGATGACAAGTCGTTAAAAAATTCACTTACTGATTTTTCTGTCATCCTGAGCGAATCAATCATCGGAACCACAGTACATACAGCCTCATTATCACTCATAGCTGCGATATTTCTATCGATAATCTCTTCAGTTATCTCTGCCCTAGCTGCATCATGAATCAATATCACCGCTTCGCAGGCTTCTAGGGTGTCGCTATTATCAATTTCCCAGTTCTTAGATAAGTAATCCGAAATAGCTTCAAGTCCACGGAAAACTGACTCTCCTCGGGAACTTCCGCCATACGAACAGCGGATAGGCTTGCCGTACAAGCATTCTAGCCTATCCGCTATTTGAAAGAATGTCTCATCGTATTCCTTATCTTGTGGTATGAGGAGAAATACCGCATCTATCTCCTCGTGTGCCGCAAAGACGGATGCCGTTCGCTCGACCACTGCCTTGCCTTTATAGCATAGGAGCTGCTTAGGTACCTCAGTTCTCATACGTGTACCCTTACCTGCTGCGGCGATAAGTGCAATGTGAGGGCTTCTAGCCTTGCTATCCGTAGCACTCTTACAGTTATTTATTTTAATCGTTATATCCATCCTTTATCTAGTCTACAAAGGATTTGCTCCTTTGCGCCTATGACTCTTTTAGACGAGTCAATTCTATTATTGCATTATGGATTGATGCGTGCAAATATCATTTTGCCTGCAGATGTCTGTATCACACTCGTTACTGTCACGACTGCACTTTCAGATATATTACCAGCTCCATCCTCAACTACAATCATCGTGCCGTCATCCAGATATCCAATGCCCTGCTCTCGGTCTTTACCATGCTTAACAATGTCAACGAGTAGCTTCTCACCGGGAATAACTACAGGTTTAATCGCATTTGCCAGCTCATTAATATTAAGTACCTTGATATCATTAATAGTCGCTACTTTGTTGAGGTTGAAATCTGTAGTGATCAGATTCGCGTTGAGTTCACGTGCCAGCTTAATCAGTTTTACATCTACCTCGGGAACATCATCGAGATGTCTGAGCTTTGCGGTATTGTTATAAACTTCTACGTTAAACTCACTTCTGATCTGATTTAGGATGTCTAGCCCTCGTCTTCCGCGGACGCGCTTGATATTATCGCTAGAATCTGCAATATGGCGGAGTTCATCAAGCACAAACGTCGGAATGATAATTTTACCATCGATGAACCCTGCTCTCATGATATCAAGTATTCTTCCGTCGATTATTACGCTCGTATCAATAACTTTAGGTGTACCTGAATTGATTTTTTCATGGCTCCGAAGTGCACGGCTGTCAAGAATTTTTCGATGCCCCTTGACTTTAGCTGATGCAACAACGAAACCAAAGAAGCCAAACACAAAGTATAGCGTAATAGTAATCACTGAATACCAAAGTGGTGGTAGAAGTGATCTATAGCTCATGGAAATTATTAATGCAACAACTAGTCCTATAACAACTCCAATTGCATCTATGAGAATTGCATCTATAGACACATCCTTAAGATCATGCTCAATATAAGACGCCGCTTTTTTCTGTTTATTAATGAGTGCCGGTGCAAAAATTCTAAAAATAAGTCCGAAAATAATTACGAAAAGCACCAAAATGCTAAAATCAGCGACACTCGTGACAACTACTTCGTTGAAACTTATATCTTTGAGCTTCATTTGCAGAGCGCAAAACAAAAGGCTTCCAATTATGCCGCCGATAATAAACAGCAGCACAGCATATAGTTTCTTAATCACTCTAGCCCCTCCTTTCTGCCAAAAATTAAACAATCGCTTTTATAATAATGGGCACTTGCGGTCAAGGCTTGACGCAACAAGCACCCATATGGCTAAATATTTGATTCTACTAGGCTATCAGCCTCGTCAAGAGAAAGCCCTCCTGCAAGTACTAATTCACTCTCGAGGATTTGCTTAGCATTGCCGAGGAGTTTCTTCTCCCCAGTCGAAAGCTTCTTGACTCTATCGCTACGAACGAGGTTTCTTACCACACCGGCGACTTCATAAATATCTCCAGTACGAAGCTTCTCTGTATTCTCTCTATACCTTCTATTCCAGTTATTAGACATCTTATCGGACTCATCACCAAGGACTTCAAGCACTCCTTGGATATCTTCCTTACAAATGATGGCTCTAACCCCCACCTTGTCCGAATTATCGACAGGAACCATCACATGCATCTTGCTGTACGGGAGGCTTACATGATAATAGCGGCAAATCTCACCGAGAACTTCTTTTTCTTCGATTTCAGTAACAACTCCCGCCCCGTGCATTGGATACGCAATACTATCTCCGATATTGAACAAAGCAGCCTCCTCTCTCTACATCTTGTACTTAATAAAATTATATTATAATTGTATTTAAAAAGCAACAATCGAAACTTTATAAATTAGCACAAGATACTAGCATTGTCAATAATTATTTGGCAATTATTGTCAAATCTTTTATTTTAATTACCTCTACAAAAAAGCAGAAAGGCGGGTCGCCTTTCTGCTTTGACATCACGTTATGCATTTTCCCTCGCCGTATTTATCTATAGCGTTTTCTACGATTAACTATCACTATCGCCAGTGCAGAAATAGACGCTCCAAAGATTGCAAACGGCATGAACGGTAAATTATCTCCCGTCTGAACTACACCTCGCCTGTAGATTCTACTAGACTTTATAGCATACCTTCCTGATCCGTGCTTAGTAACACTGATTTTACTTCCAGAAGAAGCATTTCTCGAATCATAGACAGTAAACTCAGCAGTAGCAGTTCCAGAAGCTTCATTAACCTCTAGCCTGTATCTGCCCGGCTTTAGAGTTTTAAGGTATGCAGCCTTTAGCTTGACCCTAGTGCTTCCGGAGCTCTTCTCGAAGTCAGTTCCTTCCGTTAGAACTTTCCTGTAATTCGTACCTGTAACAACAGCAGATTCAAACTCCGAAACTGGAGCTGATGCTCTAAAGTTTAAGTCTGTGCCAAGCGCAAGGTCATAGCTGCTACCATTTCCTTCAATCATCTTGTTAGGTTCAGCCTTACCATATGTAAACGTAATCTTGTTACTTGGAAGCGATGCAACGAATCCATTATCTAGGAGTTCTTGATCAACGTCACTAGACTGAACTGCATAGCCTTTGATTTTCTTAGCCTTGATTCCTAAAGAGTAAATCTCAGACACTCCGTAAGCTTTATAATTGTCTGAAGTAGCCAGCTTATTTCCACTCTCGTCCACGTAGTTGACCTCGATATTTATGAGGTTTTGCATCTGTGCAGGAGTGAATAGTTTATCTCCCATATATCCATTGTTGTGGATAATCATCTTATACTTTGGCTGAGATAGATATGTCTTTCCGCCATCAAGGGACACCGTTACCGTGTACGTCTTATCAGCCCCGATATTAGTTGGGGCCATGAGGTCAAATTTCATCTTAGTGCCAGCTGGATCCACATAATTAGGAACAGCCTGGAATCTATACATAGAGTTGCAGAGCGGAACTGGCGTTGTAGGCCACTCCACACCATTCTCATCAACAGCCCTAATCTTCACATTGTCTGTACTAAGGTTGCTTCCATTTAGCTCGAGAGTTGCAGCCGGTGTTACGTACTCTTCGACTGTACCTTCAAATGTATCATCTGATGGATTCTGATCATTAGCGCCTGTCAGAGAATATGATGTAACTGCACCTGGTATTACCTCGTCATCCTTTGCAGTTAGAACAGTAACCTTCTTGGTTCCATTAAATGCACCTGCAGTATCAATTTCCTTGCCGTCTGCCGTTAGTACCGCCTTGTACTTTACGTTATCTTCACTGCCGTTCTCAGGGAGCTTGAATTTAAACTCAGCGCTCTTTGCAGAAACGAAAGACGTCTCCCCATTTATAACATTTCCAGCCTCATCTACTAGCGACAGTTTTAGATTAGGTGTAGCTTCAAATCTACTACCAGCTAGGTTTACTGTAAGCGCACCACCATCACTATCGAACTTAGTTTTAGAGAACACAACGCTGTCTACGGTAACATCGCGTACGATTGGCTCTGAGATATTCTCTCCCAGAACCTTGTTCTTGCTGTCTTTGATTGCACCTTTATTTATCTTTACATATAGCGTTTTCTTAATGTCTAAAGCATCCTTAAGTGAAATATTAATAGTTTCAAACTGGGCATTCACTTTATCCCCACTTCCAAGAGCATGAACTAAGGTTCCACCATCATCAGGATTCCCATCATAGATTTCTATCTTTGACTTACCGTTATCTGTTACATGAACATTCTTGTCTAGAGCAACCTCAAGAGTCTTGCCATTATCAATAAACCTAGCTCTATTAATCTGCGCAGCAAACTCATCTGGGTCTAGGTCGCTGAGCACCTTTACGTTCACCTTCATCTTAGGTGCTCCGGTATTTCCAGTTTCATAATCATATGTAAATGTGCGGTCCCCAGATGTTCCAAATGTCACGACTCCGGTTCCTGCATTGTAAGTTGCGTTAGCACCTGTAACTCCGCTCACCTTAGACACATCTTCAACCAAATCATGCATGTCAACCTGGAGAGCACCATTCTTCTCCTTACCTCTAACTGTTATATTCTGCGGAGATACTGCAATTCCTTGATATGCACTAAATTGGTTTAAATCGAGCTGTTTTAGCTTGTTGCCATTGACGTTCCATAGGCTTATATCATTGGACGCAGGCTTTGTAATCTCTTCTACTCCCGCATTTTTACAAGATAACTCCTCAAGGGCAGCAAGCTTCGCTGCATCCACCCTCTCCATTCCCTTGATTGATGTGTTATCAAAGTTCAGTCTTCTAAGACTCTTGTTGTTATTAATATTGAGACTCTTTATCTTAGTGCCGCTAACATTAAGAACGTTTAGATTAGTATTCTTACTCACATCTAGCTTTTTAATCTGAGTACCCGATACATTAAGTCCTACGAGGTTGCGAGCACTGCTTACGTCTAAGTGCTTAACAGGTGTATTCTCAATCTCGATAGTCTTTAAAAAAGTCTTATCTGCAACATCCAGAGCCTTAAGCTTAGAGTTGCCGGCAGCTAATTCACTAAAATACTTGTTGTTTGATAGATCTAAAGTGTCAATTTCTGTATTACGCATCCAAAACAGTGTCAGCGCTTTGCAATGGGAGAAGTCGATTGATTTGAGCTTCGTATCATTAGCCTGTACCTGCGTTAAGTTCCAGTTCTTTGAGAAATCCACACTAGATATCGGCGTGTTGTTGAAATAGAACTCATATAAATCTCTGTTGTTAGATGTATCGACCTTGCTCACCGAGGTGTTTTCCACATTGAGCGCCTGAAGCCTCTTATTATGCGTTACGTCTAGCTCTTTTACCTGAGTCCCAGGCACCTCACATCTCTTTAGGTAAGGATTATTTCTTAAATCAACGCTACGTAGAGAAGTAAGCGGAACGGTAAAAATTCTGAGCTCTGGATTCTTAGTGAGATCAACACTCTCTAGCGATGAATTGGTCACGTTAAATACGCGCAGCTTAGCATTCCTACTTGTATCAATTGAGGCAATCGCACCGTCTCCTGATAGCGACAGTATCTGTAGCTCAGGGTTCTTGGTAATATTCACTTCTGACAGAGTATCAGAATAAACATTGAGCTTCTTGAGATTGGCAAGGTACTCGATGCCTTTAAGAGAATATATCTCGTAGTCGCCTTCGCTGTTTACAATCTTAGCTCCTCGAATTTCATCACTACTTAGGGTTCCGTTACCGTCAGTATCGAAGTTCTCACTTACCAGATTCCTAAAGCCCTCGCTCGGAAAATGAGCTTCATCAATAGCCACACTTTCGTATGTCTTGGCTGCTTCATCTGCAAGGTCCTTTTTAGTCTCGATTAACTCGGTGTCTTCGGACAAATCAGGGCTGAATATCTTGTAATTCTTTTCCGAAACATTATCCGCATTTAAACTTGCTCTATCCCTAACATAACCGTCATACACACCTGCATAACTCGTTGTCATAACTTGAGAAACAAAAATCATCAAGCAAGTAATTAGCGCCGTAAGTTTCCTCTTCATCAACGTTCTCCTTAAAATATATTTCATAGTATTCCATATCGTCTTGTATGATATGGACAATATCTAGAATAAAGCTTTGGTAAACTACTGTCAACGTGGTTTACGCACGCTATCTATTGATTTAACACATATTAACACTTCACTGTCTTGTATTCTTCAATGGATTTCCACAATGTGAAGATGGGTTATGATATAATGTACAAAATTTAAGAACTAAAGGTTCGAATTAGTGTTTTGTATTATTCACATGATATGAAAGGAACGAGATATGAAAAAGCTACTTGTAGTAGATGACGAAGCTAAAATCAGAGAGGTCATCAAAGAGTATTCAGAATTTAGCGGCTATGAAGTTACAGAGGCAGCAGACGGAATGAGCGCAATTGGGCTATGTAAGCTTAACGATTACGACCTGATTATCATGGATGTGATGATGCCTAAGCTGGACGGTTTTAGCTCGGTTAAGGAAATCAAGAAATTCAAAGATATACCTGTAATCATGCTTTCGGCAAGAGGCGAAGAATACGATAAGCTATTTGGTTTCGAGCTAGGGGTTGATGACTATGTTGTAAAGCCATTTAGCCCTAAAGAGCTCATGGCTCGTGTAAACGCCGTTATTACTAGACACGAAGGTGCTGACCACGGAACTAGCAACGTCATGAAGTTCGATGGGCTTGAGGTTAACTTTGCAGCTCGCACGATTTATATAGATGGAAAGCGAGTAAACCTAACACCTAAGGAGTACGATCTTCTCTTCTATCTGATTCAGAATAGAAATATCGCTCTATCTAGAGATAAGCTTCTCTCGGATATCTGGGGATATGATTTCTTCGGTGACGATAGAACCATTGATACTCACATCAAGAATCTGAGAAACAACCTCGGTCCATACCGTGATTTTATCGTTACACTAAGAGGAGTGGGTTACAAGTTTGAATATGAAGACAAAGAGAAGTAAGTGGGATCCGAACAGCATACGTGCTGTCTCGCTTATGTACTTTATGGTATTTGCCGCTGTGATCCTACTCATGGTATGGTTCATGCAGAGTTTTTTCATGAACACCTACTATGAACGAATGATGGCACAGGAGGCGCAGACTACAGCAAACAAGCTGGGCAACTACTATTCCACTAACAAGGATAATTTCGATGCGTATGCACGAAAAGCCGCTGACCGAAATGGTCTATATATAAGGCTAGAAACAGCCGATTCGACTTCAGAATATGGAAACAGCGGTCTGTCACAGGGCGATATCCCTCATTATCAGTTCGAGATTTCAGATGCAAAGGACAAGCTAGCGAAGAGTTCTCTAGGTAAAATTTCTCTCACTGTCACCGAAAAGGGAAATAAGGCATCACGCTTAGTGTATGCTACGTACCTTGGGAATCGTGATGACGGAAATATCCTATACATGATTGCTCCTCTCTACCCAGTGGAGTCTACCATATCGATTTTGCGTTCACAGCTACTGTACATCACGTTTATAACACTGATGATTGCCAGCATGCTCGCAATCATCATGTCGACCTGGTTATCGCTACCTATTGCGAGCATCACAAAGTCAGCAGTCCAGCTGAGCAATGGCAATTATAACGTGAATTTTAACGGAGGAATATTTACCGAGACTAATGAGTTAGCTAGGACGCTCAATAAAGCTTCCTATGAGATGCAGAAGACAGATTCATATCAGCGAGACCTAATCGCCAATGTGTCACACGATCTCAAGACTCCGCTAACGATGATAAAATCATATGCTGAGATGATTAACGATATCTCGGGAGATAATCCAGAGAAGCGCGCTGAACATCTCGCAGTTATTATCGCAGAGGCAGATAGGCTCAACAAGCTTGTATCTGATATGCTCTCCGCTTCGAGGCTTCAGTCTAACTCAGCTGAGCTAAATATGACTAAATTCGATATCGTAAAGGCCGCTACTGAGGTAGAAGAGACATTCGAGGTGCTTAATCAGCAAGAGGGCTACAATATATCATTCAACAAATGTAAGACTGCGTATGTATATGGCGATTACGATAAGCTTAAACAAGTTATGGCAAATCTCATATCCAATGCTATTAAGTATTGTGGCAAGGATAAGTACGTGCGAATCGAGCTCAAGAAAGTCGGTCGCAATGTTAGATTCGATGTAATTGACCACGGCGATGGAATAGCCGCTGAAGAGATATCCCACGTATGGGAACGCTATTACAGAACTAGCGCTAACCGAAATCGCAACATAGAAGGAACTGGCCTTGGCCTATCCATCGTAAAAGGAATCTTAAGCCTCCATAACGCCAATTACGGGGTTGAGAGCGAAGAGGGCAAAGGAAGCGATTTCTGGTTTGAGCTGGCGACCGTTAAGAAGTAGATTGTGAGTTGCTCGATAAGCTTGCTATGCTTCTTGGTAGAGGAGTTTTTAGGCGGAATAAATTTTAATAATTTAATAATTTAACAATGATAAGGAAACAGGAAGGTGAGCAGCTTCGCAGTCACTTTCCTGTTTTGGTTTTTGTCCTGTAACACGTTTTTAATAACGTATTCCTATACTATACGTGAGCGATGTTAGTGTGCTCAGATATTTCTCTACTCGTAGTAACTAGGTCTTCAACGTTTAAGTCGTGAAGTCTGCTATGACCTGTAACTCTCGCAAAGGTTTTTAGCTCCTCAAGAGATACATTTAGGAAGTTTCCGACACGTTTTGCAGCCGCCTCTTCCTTGAGTCTAGCACGTAGTTGAGGGTCCTGCGTTGCAATTCCTACTGGGCAAAGCCCTGTACCACAGATTCTGTATTGCTGACAAGCTGCTGCGATTAGAGGCGCCGTTGCAACTGCTACTGCATCAGCTCCGATAGCTATCGCTTTAGCGAAATCAGATGAAACTCTAAGTCCACCAGTTATAATCAGTGAGATATCTGAGTTGATACTATCAAGGTATTTGCGAGCTCTATAAAGCGCGAATACCGTAGGAACACTCGTCGATTCTCTAAGGAAAAAAGGACTTGAACCTGTTGCCCCGCCTCTTCCATCTATGGTGATAAAATCTGGCTTAGCATATACTGCAAACACCATATCGTTCTCAATCCTGCCTGCAGCGAGCTTGATACCGATTGGTCTACCCTCTGAACGTTCCCTTAGTTCGGAAACTAATGACTTAAGGTCATCCTTGCTGTGTATGTTAGGGAATTTTGAAGGACTTTTAATATCTTGACCTTCTGGTTTTCCACGCATTGCAGCAATTTCCGGAGTTACTTTATCACCTGGCAAATGGCCTCCCATACCCGGTTTAGTTCCCTGACCTATCTTGATCTCGATAGCATCAACTTTCTTTAGATTTTCGTCCGTAACACTGTAGAGGTTAGGAATATACTCAAATATGTATTTTTCAGCAGCTTCATACTCCTCTGGCAGCATACCGCCCTCACCGCTACACATAGCAGAATGGGCAAGTGCACTGCCCTTAGCTAGAGCAACCTTTGACTCCTTGGAAAGAGCTCCAAATGACATGTGTGATATGTATACGGGATTCTCGAGTATTAACGGTTTGCGCGCGTTTTTGCCTATTATAACTTTTGTGTCAACCTCGTCTTCGTCATTTAACGGCATCGGATCAAGCTGGGCTCCAAGTAGCAAGATGTCGTCAAATCCTGGCATACTCATCTGTGTGCCCATGGCTGCACTGATTGATTTGCCAGAAACCGCCATCTGGTGAATCTCGTCCATATATCTGCAGTTCTCGTCACTACGCGCAGTCGATTTATCGTATTCTAAATCGGAAGCCGCTCCTCCACGTGAAGAAATCTCGTAGTTTGGTGCTGCTGTTCCTGTCACATTTTCCGAATTGCTTTTACCATCTTCTTGAAGAAACATCACATCTTTGGGCTGTTTGCAAATCGGACAGACATCGAGTTCATCAAATGATTTGCCTTCTTTCTCTTCATCAAACACGTATCCGCATATCTTACATTTATATTTAGCCATAGTTTCACCTCCACATTAATTTAAGTCATTTTGTCCATTGTATCATTTAATTGCATACAGCTGTGAACGATGTATGACTTTTCCACATGTACGGCTTTGTATTTTTGCGTTTGCAATCGGATATGATCTTGCTACTGACTTAATTTACGATACATTAGATTCATAGAAAGAAAGTGCACCGCTCTATGCGGTGCACTTTCTTATTTTATAAGATATTATCTGTAATAACGGTGATAAAATCTATGTTCTACTGTGAGAATTATCATAATTTCGCATGCCTTAAAGTAGCAGCTTTATTTCTTATCTATATATGCCTTAATGGCATCGTCCAGACTACCTGCTCCTACAACTTGAATATCCGTACTGCGGTTTTCAATCTTGATGTTACCCTTCGGGATTATTATTGTCCCATATCCGAGTCTGGCTGCTTCGCTAACTATACGATCAGCATTCCGCACTGCTCGCAGATTGCCGGTAAGCCCGACCTCGCCGAGCGCCACCACGCGGCGAGGCGAGGTGCGCTCGCGGAACGAGCTGTAGATCGCGAGCGCGACGGCCAGGTCTGCACCTGGCCCGTCGGGCTTCAATCCGCCGACCACATTGACATAGACGTCATGATTCAGCAGCGAGATTCCGACTTTCTTCTCCAGCACAGCCAGAATCATATTGAGTCTATTATTATCTATACCGATTGCGCTTCGGCGTGCGAAACCGACATTGGCAGGCGTCACTAGCGCCTGAATTTCAAAGAACACAGGACGACTGCCCTCGTAGAGTGCCGAAGCGACCGAGCCCTCTTCCCTGATATCCGAGCTCTCGAGCAGAGTTCCCGACAGGTCTCTCACCTCGTCCATGCCTCTTTGACCCATGCTGAACGCTCCGATTTCCTCGGTGGTTCCAAATCTGTTTTTTACAGAACGAAGAATCCTGAGGTCCCTATCTCGCTCACCCACGAAGTTCAGCACACAGTCTACCATGTGCTCTATAGTCTTTGGTCCAGCGAGGTCACCTGACTTATTGACATGCGCAACTATAAAAATCGGCACATTATTTGTCTTAGCATACTTCATGAGCAGATTCGAGCAGGCACGAATCTGCGTGATGCTGCCAGCAGTGTTGTCCAGTTCCTCCGAATACATCGTCTGAATCGAGTCTATCACAAGGAATTTCGGTTTCGTCTGTTCACAGGCCGCAAGCACACTCTCTATATTGGTCTCTGGAAAAATGAGTAGATTATCAGACAGATTTTCGCACACGCGGTCAGCCCTTAGCTTCACCTGTTCCTCTGACTCCTCACCGCTAACATAGAGAACCGTTCCATTATTAAGCGCAATCGAATTAGCAGACTGAATTATTAGCGTAGACTTTCCAATCCCCGGTTCGCCAGATATCAGAATCATCGAGCCGAGCACGATCCCTCCGCCGAGAACCCTATCGAGCTCACTAATACCAGATGTAATCCTCGTGTAATTTCCAGTCCCCACACTCTTTAGTTTTGACGGAGTAGCCTTACTGGTCGTCCTCCTGCGTGCGTCGCTATCAGCCTCCGGTTTAACCTTCTGCTCGACAATCGAATTCCACGCACCGCAGTAAGAACACTGCCCTTGCCAGCTCGGAAACTCGTTACCACACTCCGCACACATATATACTGATTTTGCTTTCTTTGCCATCTAATTCAAATACTCCTTTAAAATTGGATTGTCATGAGATCGTAATAGTGCCGTTATTTCTAATGAGACATTTCATCTGCACTACTACACCTGTCCACTTGAGTTCAAATCTCTGCTTTGCCTCGCTCATGCGCTTCCTCAGCGAGTCGCTGTTTCATCTTAAGCTTGGACCGTCGTTGCTACACCCTTCTTCCTATCTTATGTAATCTTATCTAAGTTCCCTGAGTAAGCCCTTGCATCCATCCATGACATCATTATACGTCACATCAAAATTCCCTGTGTACCAAGGATCTGCAATATCACCACTTCTGCCAGCATGTTCGAGCAAAAGCGAGACCTTGCCCTCTTCATCGCTACCGACAAACCTTTTCATGTTGCGCAGATTGTTTTCATCCATGGCTATCAAATAGTCAAACTTATCATAGTCAGCCTCTGTCATCTGCCTTGACCTGTGCGGTACAACGGGTATACCCACTTCTCCTAGTTTCTTCACCGTTCCGTAGTGCGGCGGATTCCCGATTTCCTCCCTGCTAGTCGCAGCAGAGTCTATTTCAAATTCATCGCTTAGCCCCGCTTCATTCACGAGGTGCGTCATTACCGATTCTGCCATAGTTGAGCGGCAGATGTTGCCGTGGCATATGAATAGAATTTTTATCATAGATCCCCCAATTTTTAGTCAATATCCGAAATTCTATACCTTGAACCAACGTATCCTGTGATTTTAATTAACGGAATATTCCATTCCCCTGGTGTGTTAATTGTACATTCAACTTGATCTAATTCATTCTTCGCAGAAAACACGTATCTACCCATTTCTTCATTCTCTGCGAGTCTTTCTACGTTAGTTAAGTTACTATCGTTAAAATGTTTCTTAAACATTCGCCATATCTCTATTGCAGCATCATTTGTCAGCGCAATCTTTGATATATAACCTATTCCGACCTTACAGCGCTTCTTCTTGCCGTTTTCATCAGCCTTGCAAACTTTCGTTGTACCTTTATCAGATGACCATTCAGCATCTTGAAGTTCTGCGCATTTTGATACTATTTTCTCTTTGAAAATACCAATTTCTTCAGTCAGATTCTTGCATGCTGTTTCAAAATCATTTTGTTTCTGCATTTCATCCACCATCTAATATATCACCACATATATTTAACATTGTTTTGCTGTTTTATTTCTCCATAACGCAGCATCGCAGTTATTAATAGATTCAGCTATTTCTTCGCATCCCTGCTCTCATAATCCTCATCTATTCTCATCTTCCAACTTGCAGACAGAGGTTCTTCACACATCCTCACACTTGTCACTACATCGCTGATGACCTCATAGTTTAAAGCAGTTCCAACTTCATCACATCGATAGTTAGCAGCCATGGATTCATCTATCCCAAACCTTCTCGCTTCTTCTGCTGCGTCGATATTAGCACCAAGGAATATAAATTCCCATCCATAACGGGCTTTCTGACGCTCTATCATGCTTCTAACTTTATCATAAGTGTAATAGCGGCTGGCATTCTCAAGTCCATCAGTAGTGATGATAAATAGGGTCTTCTCTGGTACATCCTCACTGCGAGCATACTTGTGAACATTGCCAATGTGATGAATCGCTCCACCAACAGCATCTAGAAGCGCTGTGCATCCACGGACAAAATAATCTTCTTCTGTTAGCTTTGGTACCTCTTTAATCCCTATGCGATCATGGACAACCTCGATTTCATTGTCAAAGAGAACTGTGGAGACCACCGCTTCTCCCGGCTCTTTGCACTGTTTCTCGAGCATAGAGTTAAAGCCTCCGATAGTGTCCTTCTCAAGTCCAGACATAGAGCCACTGCGGTCTAAAATAAATACTATTTCAGTCATTTTTAAATCCTCCTGTTTGTTGTTATGTCCCTATTATTGGCTAAACAGGAGTAGAAATGGTCGCATCACATGCGACATTTATGCACCGATTAACGGTTGGTCAAACGCAAACAGCACCTCGTTAAGTTCGTAGATATTGTAGTTTCCATTTATAAGAAAGAATTCCACAATAACATCAAACTTGCTACTAGGCGAGAGTGCAAATCCCGCCCTTCCGATAAAGTCCTGTGTCTCTTCTATATCGAGCTCAAGAGCAAATGCAAATGCCAGCGCAGTAGATTTGGATGGCTTATAATCCAGGTTATTCCTTATTTTCGAGAACAGCTTTCTGTCGATATTTGCTTTCTTGTATATCTCAGAGTCTTTCCTCCCAGTGCGGTCAATGAGCTTAAGAAGAGTTTCGGAAAACCCCGCATCGAGGTTCTCTAGCATCTCACTCAGTTCTTCAGCTTCAACCGTAGGCGCAGCACAGATGCTAAACTCAATGCACTCTTCTATCAGAAGTTTGTGGTCTTCTTCATTTTGCGCACCACTTATGGTCCTATCGCTATCCCATCTAGTTTTAAGACTTGAATCATGCAAGCTATCATTGCTATATTCTTTTAGCACCGTACTTCGAATATAGTTTTCATCTATGTAGCTGCTTACGGATTTGAAAAGCTTCTCAGAAAGCTCGAAAGCATCTTTGTCAAACACGACTAGATAAATCTGCATTTCGTTTTCTATGAGAAAGCTACTGATTTCTCGAACGGCTATTTGTAGAGCGAGTGATTTCGGGAACTTGTAGTTACCAGTGGCAATCAAAGGAAATGCGACGGATTCGCACTGGTGATTTTTGGCTAGAGCTAGCGAACTCCTGTAACACGATGCCAGAATTTGCTCCTCATCATAGCTGCCACCACTCCAAATTGGTCCTACCGTATGGATAACATACTTTGCAGCTAGCTCATATCCTGATGTTATGGCTGCAGCTCCAACATCAATGTGTCCAATTTTTTCCCTCGCAGCAAGTAGCTCAGCACCAGCTTTCGCATGGACCTCACTATCTACACCAGAACCAATCATAGGATTAGGATTTGCAGTATTTACCAGCGCATCCACTTCCATATTTACAAGATTATTTCTTACTATTTCAAAAGGCATAATTGACTTCCTATTAAACCACGTTACTCTTCCAAGCCTTCTCCATCCACGCTCTTAGCTGCAGCGATAGTATCTTCCCACGCTCTAGACTTCGCCCTTCTCTCAACGAGGCGTTCAAACCATATCTTGAGCAGAGCAGCAAACGGCACGGCAACAATCATACCTGCAAACCCGCCTACCTTCTCTCCTGCGATGATAGCCACCAAAACTAGCAGCGGGTGTATTTCAATGCTATGCGATAATAGCTTTGGATTGATAACCGCACCGTCCAGAACCTGTACCACCGAGATGATCACGATAGATATAATCATCGTCTTAATCTCGCCAGAAATCACGCCCGACACGATGGTAAGTCCGTATCCTACTATCGGTCCCATGTAAGGAATCAGATTAGCAATACCAGCCATTACACCAATCATCACGCCGTAAGGCATGCCAACTACAGTCAGGCCAATGCTGATTAGAAGTGCCACTGTAAATCCATCCATCGCTGCACCGCGGAAGTATCCACTGAACACCTTGTTAACATCGCCATATACATATGTAAGCTTGTCATTTGCACGCTGCGACCATACCGTCCTGAGCATTCTGCCCCAGTACTTTCTTAGGTTCTCTGCGTCAAATAAGAAGTATACCGCGAACATAACCGAGAACAGCAGTGTGCTCACACCTGCTGTTATATTCGAAAGTAGCGTCGGTAGACCGCTTGCGCTATTTAGCTTATGCGAAATCCAGTTAATTAGGTTCTTTTCAAAGTTAAGATCATAGTTCTTGCTGAAGTTGTACTTTGAAAGCCACTCTTTAAAGCTGCGTTCAAATGATTTCGCCTGATCCACTATACTGTTGACCAGTGCATTGATGCTGTCAGCATTTATAGTCTGCACCTGCTTCGTTACTGCATATATAATCGCCGTGAGAGAAGCCAGCAAAATCGCCACTATAAATAGCAGGGTTATCAAAACTGCCAATGTGTGTCTACGCCTCTTCTGAACAGGGTTTTGACTTAGCGCTTTTGCATTGCGAGTTATCATCCTCTCAGTTAGTCCAACTAGTGGATTTAAGATATACGCCAAAATCGCACCGATTACCGCCGGCTTAAGAATCGCTGCAACCCAGTTTATCCCGCCCATCAGGCTCTTACCGATGCTCTGATACTGTCCCATCAACAAAATTAAAGCGTATGATATTCCTACTGCAAGAACCACATATGCCACAATCTTGAGGTATTTCCTGTCTAATTTGTCTCTAAATTTCATGAGTTCCCCTCTCTAATTCAATACGCTTATATTATCAGAAAAATTGCTATCTTGCAGTAAAAGTTAATGTAATACTATTCTGAAAAAGACAAAGACCAGCCCTCCGGCTGGTCTTTATACGTATATCGCTATAAGCGTTATTTGCCTTCTGTCTCCTGCTTGTGCGCCTCAACGATCTTCTGCGCTAGGTTAGCAGGCACTTCTTCGTACTTTGAGAACTCCATCTCAAAGCTGCCTCTAGCCTGAGTCATAGCTCTTAGCACGATTGCATAATCGAAGAGCTCAGCCTCTGGCGCTTCAGCATGCAGGCAAGTCGTGCCATCATCCGCTGGGTCCATACCGAGGATACGTCCCCTTCTCTTGTTCATATCGCCCATTACGTCGCCTGTGTACTTTTCAGGAACTACGATATCGAGCTTCATGATTGGCTCTAGCAGGCACGGCTTAGCCTCAACGATGCCCTTCTTGAAAGCTAGTGATGCAGCAATCTTGAATGCCATCTCGTTAGAGTCTACATCGTGATATGAACCATCATATAGAACCGCCTTGATGTTAACTACCTTGCAACCAGCAAGAGGCCCTTTTTCCATCGACTCGAGGAGGCCCTTCTCAACTGCAGGTACGTAGCTCTTAGGGATTGCACCACCAAATAGTTCTTCGGAGAACTCGAAGTTTTCCTTAGCTGGAGAGAATCTAATGTGCACGTCTCCGTATTGTCCAGCACCACCAGACTGCTTCTTGTGCTTGCCCTGAACGTCTGAAGTACCCTTGATTGTCTCTCTGTAAGCAATCTTCTGAGGAACAGTCACTACGTCGATTCCGTAGTTCTTCTTGAGTTTCTCCTTAATTATTCCTATCTGTAGGTCTCCCTGTCCACCGAGAAGTGACTGATGTGTCTCAACATTTCGAACTAATGCAAACGAAGGATCTTCTTCCATCAACTTGAATAGAGCCTGTGCCATCTTCTCTTCATCGTTCTTGTCCTTAGCCTGAACTGCAATGAAGTAGTTAGGCTTAGGGAAGTCGATTGGCTCGAACTTGATTCCTTCGCTCTTGAGAGATAGTGTATCTCCAGTCTTTGTTCCTGCTAGCTTGGCAAGTGCAAAGATATCTCCAGCCACAACCTCAGTTGCTGGAACTTGCTGCTTACCTCTTACGAAGAACATAGAACCGAGCTTCTCCATCTTCTGTGTGCGCGAGTTATATAGTTCCTGACCTACCTTGACAGTTCCTGTAATAACCTTTGCGTAGGAAATTCTGCCTAGGAATGGGTCAGCTATTGTCTTGAATACCCAGAGAACTGGTTTCTCTGAAGGATCTGTTGTAATCTCAACATCCTCACCTTTGATGTTCTTTGCTGGATATGCAGGGTGCATATTAGGTGTTGGAACATACTTGCTGATAGAGCGCAACACTTCGTCTACTCCCTCACCTGTCTTCGAGGACATCTTGATGATAGGTACTACGTCACCTGTTGCGATTCCCGTCATAAGTCCATTATAGAACTCTTCCTCTGTAAATGGCTCTTCGTTGAAGAACTTCTCCATTAGAGCCTCATCTGTACCAGCAACTGCCTCGTTCAGAGCATCCTTGTCATCGTCAGTAACTACGGAGTTTCCGAATTTCTCGCGAAGCTGCGCTACAACCTTATCTACATCTACATTTTCTTTATCTATCTTGGTGAGGACTATAAATTTTGGATTCTTATGCTTACTGCATTCCTCCCACGCCTTCTCAGTTCCTACCTGCACTCCTGCAGATGCATCCACCATGATAATCGATGATGCAGCTGTGCTGAGCGCTGAACGAATCTCTCCCTTGAAGTCGAATAATCCTGGGGTATCAAGGAAATTATATTTATATCCCTGGTACTCTACCGGAACTAGAGTGGTATTGATAGAATGCTTCTTCTCAATTTCCATCTTGTCGTAATCCGATGTGGTGTTGCCATCCTCTACTTTGCCCATTCTGGTGATTGCGCCAGTGGCAAGTAGAGCTGCTTCAAGAAAAGTCGTTTTACCGCAGCCGCCATGTCCTAAAAGTATGACGTTTCTAATCTTATCTGTAGAATAACCTTTCATCCTTAGATCCTCCCATTGATTTTATTATTTTTGTTGAGCCGATAAAATTATTTAAGCTCTTGTCACAAGTATAACATAGCTTGTATCTTGTTCAATACAATATTTAAATTGACAATAAAAAGCGGTGCTATCACGACCTCTCACGAATGGCTTGATAATCACCGCTAATCATTATTTTCTAATTTTTCACAAATCCGCTTTAGAATTCAGCGTTCTTAGGTGTTCTTGGGAATGGAACAACGTCACGGATGTTACTCATTCCTGTTAGGTACATAATCATCCTCTCGAAACCTAGTCCGTAACCAGCATGCTTTACGCCGCCGTATCTGCGAAGATCAACGTACCAATCGTAGAGCTCTCTATTCATGCCGATTTCATCCATTCTAGCTTCGAGGATGTCGAGCCTCTCTTCTCTCTGACTTCCGCCGATGATTTCACCAACTCCCGGCACGAGAAGGTCGCAAGCCGCAACGGTCTTGCCGTCGTCGTTGAGTCTCATATAGAATGCCTTGATTTCCTTCGGATAATCGATTACGAAGATAGGCTTCTTAAACACTTCTTCTGTGAGATATCTCTCATGCTCAGTCTGTAAGTCAATTCCCCATTCAACCGGGAACTGGAAGTCCTTATCAGCTTTCTTAAGAATCTCAACAGCTTCTGTATATGTAACTCTCTCGAAATCTGAGTTAACGATGTGGTGAAGTCTATCGAGTAATCCCTTGTCCACGAACTTATTGAAGAATTCCATCTCCTCAGGCGCGTGTTCAAGTGTGTAGCTGATGATGTATTTGACCATATCCTCTGCAACATCCATGTCATCAGCTAGGTCTGCAAATGCGATCTCTGGCTCGATCATCCAGAACTCAGATGCGTGTCTAGCTGTGTTGGAGTTCTCAGCACGGAACGTAGGTCCAAATGTATAGATGTTTCTAAACGCAAGCGCCATCGCCTCACCCTCGAGCTGTCCCGAAACGGTTAGGTTTGTCTCTTTGCCGAAGAAATCCTGCGAGTAGTCGATAGAGCCATCTTCGTTAGTAGGCGGATTACTTAGGTCCAGTGTCGTAACTCTGAACATCTCGCCAGCACCCTCAGCGTCACTTCCTGTGATGATTGGAGCATGTACATATACGTAATCACGTTCTTGGAAGAACTTATGAATCGCATAAGCAACGATGCTGCGCACTCTAAATACCGCAGAGAAAGTGTTGCTTCTAGGACGAAGATGTGCGATTTCTCTAAGGTACTCCATGGTGTGACGCTTCTTCTGCAGCGGATAATCCGATAGCGAATCAGCCTCAACAGTAATCTCTGTCGCCTTCAGTTCAAATGGCTGCTGTGCGCCAGGTGTAAGCTCAAGTACACCCTTAACCATTACACCTGCTGCGAGGTGCACCTTTGAAATCTCTTCGTAGTTATCAATCTTCGAAGCCTCGTACACAACCTGAAGCGGAGTGAAGAAGGTACCATCATTGAGTGAGATGAAACCAAACTGATTGGATGCACGATTACCTCTCACCCAGCCTCTGACAACAATCTCTTTACCTGCATACTCTTCTCTGTTTCGGAAGAGTTCTCTGATCTCAATATCTTTCATTAGTATATCCTTCCTAATTTCCATTTTTCTCTCGTAAATGCACGAGCACATCAATTATATCACGTTTACATGTGGTTTATCGAGTGTCTATGCCATTTTCTCGATTCCACACTTATATGGAGCAACTGCATCAGCAAGTCTCGTCAGAACTTCTCCCTGGCCGAATTCCTCTGGATACCCCACCTTAAGGCTTACGCTCATCGAGCGTTCTCCTCTATCTACGCTTACTATCTCGACACTAGTTCTCGCATCTTCTGTGACGAGATTTATCTCAGAGTTGATTCCGTAAGGCTCTTTGTCGAATAGCTTTAAAAACATGTCGTCAAATCTATTTGCTGTAACTGTGTATCCACCGAATCTCTCGGGGAGTACTGGCATCTTAACTTTAACTTTCATTTCTCTATTTCCCATTATATCCACCCTTTTCATTCAAAAAATCTATCTTCTGTATAATACCCCTCTTCATCTCACTGATTCAAGAGATATAGCTAGGTATTGATTTTAATCCCTTATATTAACAGTAATCAGGTATTTTATCTCCACAAAGTATCTTTACGTATGTTCCGTAGGCTTCTGGAATCTGTCTACCGAGGTATATTTCGAGCTCTGGATTCACATTTCTTCCCATGACATTACATAAGTATAACCGCTCATTTAAGCTCGGATACATCTCTACTGACATGGTTTCTATATCTTTCACCCTAGACCAATCAATTTCCTTTAAATCAGGCTTAATCACCGTATGATAGAGTCCGCACGGCGCATTGTTCTTACTATTATCCACCATATCTCTTTCAACTAACGCAAGACGTGTACCGAGAATCACTACACTTCGCTTTACTCCATCGACGACAATTTCTCGAGTTCTGTGACCAAGCCCTTCTGTATGAATCCATCTGGTTGGAAGCTTGTAGTCAGAAAGCGGCTCTACACCTTTAATGCGCTCGATGGGACTGTGCGCTTTCCACTGGCGCGTAACCGCATGACAGAACAGCACCTTATCAGTTGACAAAGTCACACCTTCCCACGAGTTATCCTCGCTAAAGAGGTTAAAGAAAACCATGTATGGCGATTTTACCATCTGCGCCAAGATGTATCTCCCATCTCGAAGGCACACCGATATGACTTTCCCTTCTTTCCATGGAACAGACTTCTTCTTAGTTTCCAATATAGCCACCTCTTTCCCTTCACTTATTTTATTTCGCGAACCTTAACCTTATGCTTCTTCAGCTGTTTCTTAAGCTGAGCAAGCCTCTCGTCATTACCCTTGCTTTTTCCGACGAAGATTGACTTGTTTCTGCCTTTTTTCCTTACGAGTTGAATAAAGTACCTGTCACCATTCAGATGCCTTCCACGCACAAAATATATCTCAACCTCAGTGAGATCTTTCAAGGGAATCTCACGGCTACCCGGAACAAATCCGCTGTGAATATATAAATTTCCATTTGAGATATGCATAGGTTCTGAAAACTTTCCGCCACTCCTGCTGACAATCATCAGCTTTCGCACCATCGTGACAAGAACGATAGTCCCAACGATAAAAGCCACCGTCTTAAAGAGATTGTAATTCCACGTCGACTTTAGTCCAATCAAGAAATATTGATATATCTTCATTAATTACTCCCTCCAAATCACCTTTCGATCTCATGAGAAGGTATTTTTATTTCACCTTTGCAAATTAGCTCGCATCGACGTAGATGTGGTATTTTCCGCAGTGAAGGCAGCGAAACAAATATCCGCATAGGTCGCCATCTTTGCGCAGATAATCCCTGATATCGGTATATTCTGACCTCATCTCGTACTCTTCTATAACCTCGTCTGCGATGCCCATCTCCTCTAGCTCCTCCGTGCCGACTGTCCCTAGATATGCGCAGTAGTCATTACAGCAAGATAGCCAGTGCTCGCCTTGCCAGCTCAGGTAGCCAGGCGTTCTTTCAAATAGTTCCTTTGACTTCGCTTCATCCACTTCGCCTTCCCATTCGGCATCTTGCACGAACTCAGCGTCGAATTTCTTTGCAGCCTCTCCACTAGCTATACACTCTGGGCACAAATGCTCGACGTCTTCAACGCTGTAAGGGAACGAACTATAGTAGATAGTACTTTCCTTGCCGCAGCACGGGCATACCTCTGGCGGACCTTCTTCAAAGCTTTCAGTAGCCAGTGGATCTGGATGGTAACGGAATTTTGGAAGCTTCTTAGCTTTTTCTCTCTGCAGAGACTCCTCAGCAGCTGTCTTTGGCCTTTTCACTGCCCACCTATCTCCATCATCTTCTGCTATCGATTTGAGATAAGCAAGCTTCTTTATCTGCTTCCTATCGTTCCTATCTGCAATCTCTGACATCAAGTCATACGCACTCTGCATGAGCGAAAGGATTTTGTATACATCAACAAGAACTGTCTTAGCATCCTTATCCCCAGCCTCTTTTAGCCTATCCGAAAACTCGTATAACGCAAGAACAGTCTCTCGCTTACCCTTCTTCGCTTCGTAATCCTTTACTAGTTCAGCATATTCTTTTATGTATGGATTCATTATTTCTCCTACCATTTCAGCAAAACTTCTCGTTTTTGTCCACAAAGTATATCAATTCTTTCCTATAAATTATAACAAATTGAGGCGGTAAAATCATTGACAATTATAGCCCGCGGTGGTAACATGTTTCATTATTAAAACGATGACGAGGACAGTAGGTTCGCTTTAAGGCTTTGAGAGAGGGATGGATGGTGAGATCATTCCAGCACGGAGCGTTCTGAACACCACCTCCGAGTGGCACTAATCCTGCCCGCCTAGCCGCGTTAAAAGCTTCAAAGAGTGCTGGAGCAGAAGCTCCGGAAGATGGGTGGAACCACGAATACGAATGTATGCGTCCCTTCTGACAATTTGAATGTCGGAAGGGACTTTTTAATTTCCTTCCGCTAATGAAAGGAGTTCTTAAAATGATTATTACACTAAAAGACGGTAGCAAAAAAGAATACGCTTCACCGATGTCCATTATCGACATCGCTAAGGACATAAGCGAGGGTCTCGCAAGAGCAGCTTGCGTTGGTGAAGTAGATGGAGAGGTCTGTGATCTCAGAACTGTTGTGGATAAGGATGCTGAGGTTAACATTCTAACTTTTGATTCTGACGCAGGAAAGCATGCGTACAGACACACATGTTCCCACGTGCTCGCAGAGGCTGTCAAGAATCTATACCCAGATGCCAAGATGACAATCGGACCTTCTATCGATAATGGTTTTTACTATGACTTCGACATGCCAGCGCTAACTAGAGAGGATTTAGATAAGATAGAAGCTGAGATGAAAAAAATCATCAAGAAGGGTGACGAGATCACTCGCTTCACACTACCTAGAGATGAAGCCATTAAGCTATTTCAGGAGAGAAATGAGCCATACAAGGTCGAGCTCATCGAGGACCTACCAGAGGACGAAATCATTTCCTTCTATCAGCAGGGAGATTTTATCGAGCTCTGCGCAGGGCCACATCTGATGAGCACCAAGCAGATTAAGGCATTCAAGCTAACTTCTAGTTCTGGCGCTTACTGGAGAGGTGACGAGCACAACAAGATGCTCACTAGAATCTACGGTACTGCATTCAACAAGAAGGCCGATCTAGAAGAGTATCTTGAGTACCTAGCTGACATCAAGAACAGAGACCACAACAGGCTCGGTCGTGAGATGGAGCTATTTACAACAGTAGATATCATCGGTCAGGGTCTTCCTCTATTTATGCCTAAGGGTACTAAGATGATTCAGAAGCTACAGCGCTGGATTGAAGACCTCGAGGATTACGAATGGGGTTACGTGAGAACGAGAACACCGCTGATGGCGAAATCAACTCTTTACAAGATTTCAGACCACTGGTACCACTACAAGGATGGAATGTTCGTATTCGGATATGATAGCATCGATGAGCTGAACAATGCAGAGGATGCTACTCGCGAGATCAGAGGACTTGAGGATCTAAGTCTCATCGAGAACGATGCTGATGCAAATGCATTTGCACTCCGCCCTATGACATGCCCATTCCAGTACTATGTATACAAGGCTAAGCAGCACAGCTATAGAGATCTACCTTACAGAATGGGAGAGACCTCCACTCTATTCCGCAACGAAGATTCCGGGGAAATGCACGGACTCACTAGAGTTCGTCAGTTCACGATTTCAGAGGGCCACCTCGTGTGCACACCTGAGCAGATTGATGAAGAGTTCAAAAACTGCGTAAAACTCGCTAAGTACTGTCTCACAACTCTAGGTCTAGACGGAGATGTTACATACAGAATGTCAAAGTGGGATCCAGAAAATCCAGGTAAATACCTCGGAACTGCTGAAGAATGGGATAAGGTTGAATCGGCAATGCGTGAGATTCTCGATGAGATTGGGCTAGACTACACAGAGGCTTCTGGCGAGGCGGCATTCTACGGACCTAAGCTAGACATTCAGGCAAAAAATGTATATGGCAAAGAAGATACTATGATCACTATACAGCTTGACATGTTCCTAGCGGAGAGATACGACATGTACTATATAGATAAAAATGGCGAGAAGAAGCGTCCATATATCATCCACCGTACATCGCTCGGCTGCTACGAGAGAACTCTCGCTTGGCTGATTGAAAAGTATTCAGGGAACTTCCCTACTTGGCTGTGCGCAGAGCAGGTTAGAATCCTACCTATCTCTGATAAGTACCAGGATTATGCAGAGGAAATCTTCGCTGAGCTAAGAAGAAATGGCGTTGATGTTACAATTGACAGCAGCTCCGAGAGAATCGGCTACAAGATTAGAAAAGCTCAGATGGAGAAGCTACCTTACATGCTAGTCGTTGGACAGCAGGAAGCTGAGAATAAAACTGTTTCGGTTCGTTCGAGATTCGAAGGAGATGAAGGTAGCAAGCCACTGAGCGAATTTGTGAACGCAATCTGCGAGGAGATACGCACAAAAGCGATTAGAGAAAAGAAAGTCAGCGAAGAAGAAAAGAAAGATAAATAGTCAGATTTGTAAGAAAATGTAACGGAGGATTTATCATGCAGAGAGAGAAGCGCAAAGACAACATAATACGGAGATTACAGTCTTCAGGCGAACCTGTAAGCGCTTCCTCTCTTGCAAAAGAGTTCGGAGTAAGCAGACAAATTATCGTTGGAGACATCGCTATTCTCAGGGCTGAAGGTCATGATATTAGTTCGACCCCTCGTGGATACGTGCTCCCTCAAATTGGGACTACCCCAGTCTATAGAATCGCTTGTAAACACGATTCATCTAAAATTCTAGAAGAACTTAATGCGATTGTTGACTGTGGTGGCATATTACTCGATGTAAGTGTTGAACATCCAATATACGGTGAGCTGGTTGGCAACCTACATATAACAAACAGACTTGATGCAAAGGAGTTCGCAGATAAGATTATTGAGAGCAATGCCCCTCCACTATCACTTCTCACAGACGGGATTCACTTGCATGCTATCACGTGTAGGGATGAAGATGCACTTGAGCGAATAAAGGATAAACTTCGTTCAATAGGGATACTCTTCGAGTAAATGATAAAAATTTTTTAACGGGTTAACAGTTTATTTTTAAGTAGCATTTGATGTTTTCTTTATTTTCATATTGACTTTTCACAGAGCCTCTTTTAATGTATATACAGGTGTCATGACACCTGTATATAGTTAGGAGGCTTTTTTAATGGCTAGTTTTACTTCATTTCTAAAACGCAAGGATATAATCATCTCTGGAAAGAGATATGGAATTGATGCACTTGGTGCTATGGCTCAGGGACTATTTTGTTCGCTACTTATAGGAACAATCATCAATACTATCGGAGTACAGCTTCACATCTCTGCCCTATCGCAGACTGTCGCTACTATAGGTGGTATTAAATACACTGTAGGTGGTCTTGCGATGGCTATGGGAGGACCTGCAATGGCATGTGCAATCGGATATGCTCTTGCTGCTCCACCGTTAGTTCTATTCTCCCTCATCACTGTCGGTTTCGCTTCAAATGCGCTTGGAGGAGCTGGAGGACCACTCGCAGTACTATTTGTAGCGATAATAGCAGCTGAATGCGGAAAAGCTGTGTCCAAGGAAACTAAAGTAGATATCCTGGTCACACCGAGTGTAACTATCGGCATAGGAATCGCTTTGTCTTGGTTAATCGCACCTACGCTTGGAAACGCAGCTATGAAGATGGGCGATATTATAATGTGGGCTACCGAACTTCAGCCTCTACTCATGGGAATTATTGTCGCTGTAGTTGTAGGTATAGCACTTACTTTACCAATATCTTCTGCGGCTATTTGCGCAGCCCTAGGTCTGACAGGACTCGCCGGCGGTGCAGCACTTGCTGGCTGTTGTGCACAGATGGTTGGATTCGCAGTTGCTTCATATGAAGATAATGGCGTCGGTGGCCTCGTATCACAGGGAGTTGGAACATCGATGCTTCAGATGGGTAATATAGTTAGAAACCCAAGGATATGGATAGCCCCTACTATTGCATCTGCTATCACAGGTCCTATTGCAACCTGCGTGTTCCATCTCGAGATGAACGGCCCGGCTATAGCAAGTGGCATGGGAACATGTGGTCTAGTCGGACCTCTAGGTGTGTATTCAGGCTGGATTGCTGATATAGCAAAAGGAACAAAAGCAGGGATTACTTCAATGGATTGGCTCGGTCTCATCCTAATATCTGTAGTTCTACCAGCAATATTAACCATACTGTTACACAAGGCTGTCAAGAGAGCTGGCTGGGTTAAAGCAGGAGATCAGAAGCTATAGGCTAATAATTATTTTCAAAAAATCTGTAACCAATTAAATAATCTCAATAAAAATGTGCCTAGCACAGAGTGTGATCCCCCTAATTTCACACAGTGCTTGGCACATTTTTTAATTAGATTTTACTATATTCTAGTTTACCTTAATACTCTGAACATCCTCGCTACTCTTACTATCCTTACCACTTTTAAATTCACCATATGAAAAGAATATAAGACCTATCCAAATCAATCCAAACGCCATAATCAGCACTTTATCAACGGGTTCTTTATACAAGAAAATCCCTAGCATAAGCGCCAATGTAGGACTGAGGTATTCCGTCAAACCGAGCACGAACATAGATGTTCTCTGAGCTGCATAAGCGAATAGCCCAAGAGGTATGGCTGTTGCAAGCCCACATAGGAGTAACAGGAAGTATTGATATGATTCTCCAACTCCAAGCGCTCCTGCCCCATGCAGTTCAAGCCATACTATTACGCATAACATAATCGGAGCCATAAAAATAGTTTCATATAGAAGCGATATAACAGGTGGCTGGTCTACAGTCTTTTTTATCGCTGAATAGATTGCAAATGTCGTCGCTAGTATGAGTGCTATTCCTGGAACCTGTCCAAAGTGAACCAAGATTACGATTACACTTGCAGCCGCAAGTATTACGGCAGTAGATTTGTAAACTGTAAGCTTCTCTTTAAAGAAGATAGCCCCAAATATACATACTACGAGTGGTTCTATATAATATCCAATACTCGTCTGGATTATATGACCAGAGTTAACCGCCCAGATATAAATGCTCCAGTTGCTCGTTACGATAAGCCCTGCTACGAAAAATTTGAGTGAGGTCCGCCAATCCTTTAGCGGTGAAAAAATCCTGCTCCATGAGTACTTAAAACGCGCAGCAATTATACATACTACTGCAATCATCAGAATCCTATATATAATGATAGTAGATGACGGTATTGGAATTAGCGATTTCCAGTAAATTGGAAGAATACCCCACAGCCCAGCACAACCAAGTGCAGCAAAGAAACCCTTTTCATAATTTTTCTTCATAAATTAATCCCCTGCAGATAAATTCACAATAAGGTGTGCAGTAAAAAGCAGTACACCAAAAGCATAAATTCTGTAATTACAAATAAAAATGTAGCAAACATTATATCATCCTTTGCAGATTGTCACAATAAATGTTATCCTTATACATCATAAATGACTATATATATACAAATTCAAACAGTTAATTGGAGATTTGATATGAAAAAGATTGAAGTAGATGTGGAAGTTAGTGCTAGACATGTTCACCTCTGCCAAAGTGATATAGAAAAACTTTTTGGCACTGGATATGAGCTTACACCAAAAAAGCAAATTATTGTAGGCTATGTTGCGGAAGAAAGGCTCGCACTTGTTGGACCTAAAGGCACTCTTCGAAATGTCGCTATTCTCGGACCTGCTCGTCCAGAAACGCAGGTTGAGCTAGCAGCAACTGATGCTAGAAATTTAGGTATCGAAACACCTCTTAGACTTTCCGGTGATTTAGCGAATACACCAGGAATTAAAATCACAGCTAAAAATGGTGCCACAACTGAAATTGATCATGGCTGCATAGTCGCAAAAAGGCATATTCACCTATCTAAAGAAGATGCAGATCATTTGCAGGTAACCACGGGAGACGAAGTCTCTCTAAAAATCGATACAGGATGCGGCAGAGCACTAACCTTTGAAGAGGTGGTCGTACGTGTCGGCAACACCAGAACCGTTGTTCACTTAGATACTGACGAGGGAAATGCGGCATGTACGGGAAAATCATGTAAAGGAATATGCTTTTCTAAATAAATAAGGGGTGCTTTTACATCATTGATACGCAGGAGAAGGAAATTGTCATCATTATACAGTCTTGAAAATATAGTCTTCGCACTTGAAATAATCGGCACCATCGCCTTTGCCATCTCGGGAGCCACTCTCGGACTGGAAAAAGGCATGGATCTCATGGGAATCACTATCCTTGGCCTTACTACTGGTGTTGGCGGAGGAATTATCAGAGATTTAATCGTCGGTCAAACTCCCCCTCTCACATTTAGAAACCCGACTTATTTAATTATTTCTGTCGTGGTTTCAGTAATCGTATTTACACCGCCAGTTAGAAGATGGATTTTCTCGGATTCCACTCTATACGACTGGCTTATGCTCATCATGGATTCGGTTGGGCTTGGAGTGTTTACAGTTCTTGGTATCAAATCAGCGTATAATGCAACTTCTATTCATGGGGTTATACTATTTGCCTTTGTTGGAGTCCTCACTGGAGTTGGCGGTGGAGTTCTCAGAGATATAATGGCTGGCGATAGACCATATATATTTGTAAAGCACTTTTATGCTAGCGCCTCTCTCATCGGAGCGCTCACATGTATAGCACTATGGGATAGAGTCGGCACAGTACTTGCCATGGGAACTGGGGCTGGACTCATAGTCTTACTCAGACTTCTTGCGGCTCATTACCACTGGAGTTTACCTAAGGCTAAAATGCCTCAAGATAACTAGGTATAAAATAAAAAAAATCGCATCAACGCGTGATGCGATTATTTTTTATTTTGCGTCAAAAAGCTCACCTAGAGAGTGTTTTTTCAAATCAGTATTTATATTTTCTTGAATACGTAATAATTCCTTTCGAAGCGCACATGTGTCTCGGTCTGTGTTCAAAAGACACGAAACATCTTGCTTTAGGCACTCACATACAAGTGAATGTGGCTCTATAGCCTGGTGCACATCATACAGGGTAATCTCCGTCAGCGGTCTGCTCAGCACATAGCCACCACTGCTCCCCCTTACTCCGTATATGATACCAGCCTTATCGAGCTTCCTTGATACCTTATAAGCGATTGCCTCTGATATGAATTCACCTTCCACGAATGAACTTATGCTCGTGGGTCTATCTGTCGACAGATTCTTAAGGACCCTTACTGCATAGTCTGTCTCTCGATTAAAAAGCATTTCTCCTCACTTTTCTATTTCTGTAGTAACACAACGTCCATACAAACAGCGATATTCAATCTAACAATGCATCATGGATATTTAATCAGCAATAGTGATAAGTATGAGTATTGTAATAAAATTCCACTGAGTTTAGCAACGATAATACAAAAGATATACATATTGTACTAAATTAATACAATGCACAATCTACATGTCGTCAAAAGTTTCAGCTATCGCGACTCTACGAGTCTTCCTGTACAGAAGAACTGCTGCTATCATAGAAAGCATCTCTGATACGGCAAGTGAGAGCCATACATTAGATACGTCAAGCATAGTTGCGATTAACGCAAGCGAAAGCAGAAGCGTCAGTGTACATCTCATCAGCGATATGAAAGCTGCAACCCTAGACCTCTCGAGAGCAGTTAGATATCCAGCGATGATGATATTCATACTGAGCATTGGAAATGCCAAAGCTATCAGTCTAAGCGCATACGATACTTCCAGGATAAGTGCATCTCCATCATTAACAAATAGCATCGCTATATAATTTCCAAACACCAGCACAACCGCTATCTCTAATACGGCTAATATGAGCCCCGATCTAATCTCATAACCAAAGATAGTGTGGAATGTATCCCTCTCGTGTCTACCGTGATAGTAACTAACGAGGGGCTGTGCGCCTTGAGCAATCCCATTTGCAAGAACCGTCGCCAGCAGAATTACATATGATAGTATCGAATAGATAATCAGCTCTCTATCGTGCATAAAAGTAACGATAAACCTGTTAAAGATAAATGTCACTATTCCCGGCGACATCTCTGTAATACCTGAAGGTATACCGCTCATGAATTGACGAAACATAAGTCCGCGTCTGAACTTAAATCTCGTAAAACGAAGTGTCGCTTTCCTCCCTGCAAAGTGAATCAGGTAGATGATAATTACGACCGTCTGAGAAAAAGAGGTTGCTAGTCCAGCTCCAACTATGCCCCAATTCAGCTTAAATATCGTGTACCAATCGAGTAAGATGTTAAGAATCACCCCGAGCAGCACGTAGATAGTGGCGAGTTCTGGAAATCCGTCAGTAGCAAGGAGCAGTTCGAGATTATATGAAATCACGAACGAAAATATGAACGGTGCTATCGTGAGAAGATAACTCCTTACATATGGAAGCGTAGATTCCGTCGCTCCAAGCAACCTGCACAGCGGATTTAGGAAAATAAATACCAGCACGCTGATTACTATCGACAACAAAACAAGTGAAACTAAGCTCTCTGTGAATACGCGTCTCGCCTCAACAGTACGGTTTTGACCGAGAAGACGGGCAACTATTGTTGATGTACCCACCGCGAAAGTTATTGAAATTGCAAACAGCAAGGTGACGAACGGCGTAGCAATTGAGACGGCAGCTAGAGCCGTCTCGGATACACCTCGAGCTACGAAAATCCCATCAACTATTGTGTACAGCGTGAATATGAGCTGTCCAGCCATCGCGGGAAAAATGTATCGCAAATATTTATTTATCAGCGAATCATTTCTATTCAATTCTCGTCATCCTTCCAATGCTGTGAAGCTTCTCTCACTATCACATGATCTGCGTTGTCAGATTGTCACGATTAATCGCACAAACCCCTTCTTAACCAAGTGCGTTACAACGTGTAGAGTTAGTATACTAGCATTTTTATGTAACTGCAATCCGTTCATTTCAAAGACTTCTGTACAAAATAAAAGCCGAATCAAATTATTTTGAATCCGGCTCTTACATTATAATTTGTTTATAAAAATTGATGAATTATCAGCACATTATGTGCCTACTCCAGGTTAAGTCTGTTCTTCATCAGATAGTTAGATGCGAGGAAGTATATTGCACACTCTACAACCTGCAAAAGTATAATTCCTCCGACTCCATACTGTGCGATTCTAATCTGATTGCTATTCACAGCCAGGTTTAATGCAAAGTCGCCAGATAGATGTCCAGTTACTACAATCGCAGCATACACCTCTGCTATTGTGAGTACTACGAAGAAAACTCCCTGCAAAAGTGATTTGAAGCTGCTGAACTGCACGCTTAAGTTAATGCATGCAAGTGTCTTAAGAAGGAATCGGCTGATGTATACAACTCCTAGCAATAGCACCTCAAACAGAAATATTATTATTGCCCTTGCCTCTGCCGGCCTCTCGTTCATAAACATCTTTATCTGATGATAAGAATCTGGTCCATTCGTCGCAATGCTTACTATCATCATGATGAAGATTCCAACAAATGCCGTTATTACCATCCAAACTGTACTGGCAATTACCTTGCTCCAGATATGTGTACTTATCTTTACAGGTAGCGCGAGCGTAAAATACCCTTCAGCCCCATAGAAATTCTTGTAGAATCTGCGGTCAATAACCACTACTAACGTCATTATAATTGCAGCTATAAACGAGATCGCCCAAACTACATAGAGAAGATTTTCTACAAACTCAGATGTGTACTTCGATGCCTTTGGTAAAACAGCAGTTATCAAAGTGAGAGATAACCAAACCAAGTACAGAACTCCGAGATTGTTCATCAGCGATTTAAACTCATATTTTAATAATTTACCTAGCATTTGAACACCTCCCTGAACAGTTTATCAATGCTCTGCCCCTTCTTCTCACGCAAGCTTTCAGCAGTCTCGTGAACCACGATTTCACCGTCTTTGATGAAGATTACATCGTCGAGCACCGATTCGATATCGGCGATTAGGTGAGTGGAAATAATCACTACAGCCTCAGGATTGTAATTGGTAATAATCGTTCTAAGAATATAGTCTCTAGTCGCTGGATCAACGCCTGCGATAGGTTCATCGAGTAGATATACTTCAGCATTACGTGCCATCGTTAGGATGAGCTGCACCTTTTCCTTGGTCCCTTTGGACATCGCTTTTAGCTTAAGCCCTTTCTCAATACCGAGATCATTGAGCATCGATAGAGCTTTGAGTTTATCGAAGTCATCGAAGAAATCCTGATATAGGCGCACGAGGCTGCCAGCAGTCATATACGTAGGGTACGTCATCTTATCAGGCAGGTAAGCGACCTTTGCCTTTGTCTTTTCACTAGGCCTGTCTCCATCTATCAGGACCTCACCGGCATCGGGTCTCAGTAATCCCATGATTATCTTAATTAGCGTTGTCTTGCCTGAGCCATTTGGTCCCATGAGTCCAACAATCTGTCCCTTGTCTATATCTAGGTCAACACCAGATAGCGCTAGCTTTGAGCCGTATGCTTTGCTCAAATCCTTTATCTCTATTATGCTCATTATTTCTCCTTTCCCACGCAGCTCGTAACTGCTTCTATAATCTCCATGTCACTCATCCCAATATTACGCAGTTTCTCGACTAGCTCGTCAACATATGCACTAGATAAACTCTTGTAAATTTCCTTCAGCACTCTCGCATCCTCCGTCACAAATCTTCCGTTGGTCCTCTCTGTGCGCACTAGCCCATTTCGCTCGAGCTCCGCAAGCGCTCTCTGTACCGTGTTCGGATTGACACAAGCTTCAGCAGCAATATCTCTTACGGACGGTAATTTCTGTCCCGGTGAATAGTCGTGTCTGGCAATTCTCACGGTTAACTCATTTACAATTTGCGAGTATATCGGGATACCATCGACAAATTTCCATTCCATGCTAGTCTCCTCTCTAAATCTATTAATGCGATTTGTTTCATACCTATTTCGAACCATAGATAAATAAATCGATGTGTTATTGTATTAAGTTACTAATACAATAACACATCATAAATCAAATTCAAGGTATTTTTTATGAAGATTTTCTTAAGGTGCTACTTAATTTTTTCTACCTCTCACCTTAAACGCTATGAGCACAACCACTGCACTAAGAGCAGACATGAAGATCATGGACTGAATCAGCGGTCCAAAGTTATATTCCCTGCCTAACCAGAAATCTATGTAGTCGTTGCCAAGCTGTGCAGTTGGAAGTAGTTCAGATATCCATCTAACTGATTTAGGAAGATCAGTTATCCTAATTCCCATGTATCCGCTCAAAATCATCATTGCGAAATAGATTGCCATCACAACGCCATACGTTGGACCAAACTTTCCTATCAGTGTCGCTATGCCATGAGCGAGCGCCATCAAGATTATAGCGAGAAGATATATTCCCAAAATCCAAACCACCGCAGCTGCAAACCTCGGCTTAAGTATTTTTAGGAAAGGGACAGTTCCACCAAGGTAAATAAATATGCAGAGCGTCAATATAATCAAGTTCGCTACCACTTTGTTGAGCAATATGTCCTTCTCCGAAAATCCGAAGAGGAGCAAACGTTCAGGGATTTTCTTATCAAGCTCATTTGAATAAATCGCTGCATGATTCAGAAATATGCTCGCCAGCGGAATAAGCATCGCCATGCCAATAAATATTGTAGTTACCACTTCATCCTTCATGTTCTTAGGGATATCGCCAAGTGTTCCCCTGACAATCATATGCAGTAGAAGCACTGGAAAAATTGAGCCAAAGAATACCGCATAGACATTGTGAAGTGTATTCTGAAATTCGTATCTTATCGTATATCTATTCATTTTACCTCTCCGCATTAATAGTCATCATTTCGATATCGTTATTACTTCGCCTGTAGTTTATGTGGTTTCTGATAAGCTTTTCAGCGATTTCAACCTCTTCATCATCATTGTCACATGAGAGTGCAATAAACCCTTCGGCGGCCTTTATCTGTTTATGCGCCTTCGCTATTTCACGTCCTTTTTCCGTGTCCTCAAAGATCACCACGGCATTTCCGCAGTACTTTCTAAAAAGCTCTTCCTTTGACCCGTAGTCCACGGCCCTACCGTCCTTAAGATACAGTATCTTGGTCGCCAGATTATCGAGCTCAGTATAGTAATGTGATGTTATAAGCAGTGTCGTGTGCTTTTCCTCGTACCAAGTTACGAGCTTGTCCATGAGCCTCTGGCGCGTCTCGAAGTCAAGTCCTGATGTAACTTCATCGAACATCACTATTTTGCTTTCCTTACACATCACGAGTATGAGAGTGAGCCTCTGCTTCTGACCGCCTGATAGCTGTTTCCACCTCTTATCTAGGCATCCTTCAAACTCGAAGAATTCAATCATTTCTTGGAGTTTTTGATTGTTTGTTATCCTGCAGCCCATCACCATCTCGATGATGTTCCTAATTGAAACGGTATCGACATAAGAGTTGTACTGCATGTGAACGGAGATCTCATTTGACGGAACTCCGAGTGCTATGTTTCCCTTATGAGGGACCAGACCGATAATACTCTTTAGAAGCGTAGTCTTTCCAGCACCGTTGCTTCCTATGATTCCGACTCTCTCGCCATCCGCAATTTCAATCACTCGCCCGAGGTCCACAGCCACTTTATCTTTAAAACTCACCTTTACATTGTCGAGTCTAATCATCTCTACCTCTTTTCTCTAGAACAAACTGAACGCCGTCCTGCATGTTGTCGCCACGTAGTTCAAGTCCTAGCTTCCCAGCAAAATATTTCGCTATATAGAGCCCTAATCCATGCCCTTTCTTCTGTCCAGCTTCATCCCCCTGAGCTCCAGTTACAAACGGTTCAAATATATCATCAAGGATTTTCTCATCGATGTGTCCTGGACGACTGAACACCGTAATTCTATACTCCGTAACATCGAATGTAACACTTCCACTTTCACCTGTGTGATCTATACCATTTGCGATTAAATTCTCCAAAATCTTCTTGAGCATCATCGCATTGCTATACCAATATACGGCTGTTTCAATCTCTGGACCATTTAGAGTTATGCCCTTAGATTCAGCTCCGATGCGGTTCTTCTCTAAAGTTTCCCGGCATAATGACACAATATCGACCTTCTCAACTTCGAAGCTATCTGCCGCATTGTTAAGATTCGATGTTTCATCAATTATGCTCATCATCTCACGGAGCTGTGCTTTTACCTCTGGCAAATACAGGTCTCTATCTCCGAACTTCCCGACCTTACCAATCATTCCGTCCACTAGGAGCATCGATGCTGCAATCGGAGTTTTTAGCTGGTGCGATGTCGCACGCATATACACCTCTTTACGCTTATTTTCTTCTTCGAGATTTTGAACTGCCTGTGCTTGCTTTTCATAAAGTAGGTTTAGTGCAGCAGTCAAATCAGATATCTCATCATTTCCCACAGCTTCAAGAGGCTCTAGCTTTACTGATGACGAACTCATGCGTCTCTCCGCATCCATAGACAGCTTCTTAATTGGAGATACTATCTTGCGCGAATATATTGCTGATACTCCAAATGCCAAGATTATCATAAGCAATATGAGCATAGGAGCTGACCCGTAGAGAACTGGTAGAATTTCACTTGCTGAAGGTGTCATCGTGGTGCTACTCAGGATAAGCATGTCATCTCCATGCTTTGCAAATCCGACAAAATAGGTGTAGCTAGTTCCCGAATAACGACTCTCGACGGAAAACTCACTGATTAACACCCCGCCGCTATAGTAGTGAAATTTTTTATCCTTAACCTTGAACTGAGATAAGCTGCTGTCTCCTTTAAGATTTATCTTAAAACTGCTATTCATCTCAGCCGAATTCTCTTCTGCAAAGGCTTTAAGTGCAGGCTTTAGATTCTTAAATGCCTCCTTTTTACTACCCTTACTGCTCATATCAAGAGATCTGAACTGGTCTATAATCTCTTTAGACGCAGGGCTAACCGCCTCAATTGATCCATTGAAACTGGATCCCGTAACCCTGATAGTGTAGCCATTTCCGGGTACGATGATACCTATCGCATTGGCATCACCAGTCTTGAAGTTTTTCAATGATTCGTGCTTCTTGAAGTACTTCATCGCTGACCTAGCAGTTTCAAGATTCTGTTTTCCTTTGTAATCCATATACATGGAAGGCATCAGGAATACCATATATGAAAAGATCACGATTCCTACTATCAGCGAGATGATGACGCTGTATAAAAATGTCTTACTTCCTAATTTCATCTTCTTTTCTCCATCTGTATCCAACACCTATGACTGTCTCGATATAGTCATGAGGTAGTTTCTTCCTAAGATTCTTGATGTGTGCATCGATTATCCTATCATTCGCCACATACTCCTCATCGAATATCATGTTGATAAGTTGATTTCTGCTAAATACCCTTCCCGGATTATCCCTCAGAGTCTTCATGAGTACAAATTCGCTTACGGTCAGTTTGAGGTTCTTCCTGTTATAGTATGCCCGAAGCTCATCTTCATCGACCACGAACCCACTATCCATCTCAGCAGTAGCTCTCTTGCCAGTTCTTCTAAGAACAGCTTCAATTCTCTTGATGAGAATTATCGGAGAAGCTGGCTTTGTAATGTAATCATCCGCAAGGTAGTTAAAAGCCTCGAGCTGCGTATTGATATCGTCGTAAGCTGTGAGCATAATCGTGCCAATATCTTCACCGCGTTCCTTTTTTATGGTCTGAAGTACCTCAAGTCCAGTCACTCCAGGAACTCTGATGTCGAGCACCGCAAGATCAAAATGCTCACCCCCTTCAATCAGCTTTATCGCCTCGTCGCCACGCTCACATGGAATAACCTCGTGACCTGCGACCACCATGTATTCAGAGAGAACTTCGCGAATCATGTTTTCATCTTCTAGGAAAAGTATCGTTGCCATCGTATGCACCCTTTCTATCTTCTGACTCTACCTTACTATCACGGTGTGAATCTGGTATGAATTTGCTTTGCATATTAGCGTTTACATAAAATCTTTATATCATTCATTGTAGATTATTCCTATAGCAAAATATAGACAAATTAATACCTCTTCTGTCAGAATCCCTGACAAAAGAGGTTTATAATCATGTATTTCTATATTTAATAGCGGTTTAAAATGTTGCAACCTCAGGGTTACACGGCTCGCACGCTTCTACCGACTTACAGTAAAGGACCGGGCCTTTCTCTCCGTATGCATCAACGTACTCGACCCTAACCTTGGCTTTAACCTGAACCCAGGCTCCATTCTTAAAGTCATCAATTCTATCATATATGCCCATAAGCGCTGCGAACTGCATATCCTCTACACAGCATGTCATGAGGTGCCTACCAAGCCCGAACTCACCGTGCTTCATATCGCCACCCTTTACGACTCTGCCCTTTAGAATCAATGTCTTGTTGTTATACTCGTCTTGATTTTCGTTGATATCGCGATACCAGTCAGCGTACATATCGTCGGCTATTTCAATGGTGCTGGCCTTCTTATCGAAAGGCAGCTCATCCACAATATCGTCTACTTCTATGTCATGCGGCCCGAACTCATAGACAATCTGCGAGCGCCTGTTAGCTACACGCACTTCCTTGTGGAACGGCATCTTATCCGCACCCTTCTGGAATCTATTGAATACCACAAGCTCTGCATTCTGCATCTTGTTGAAGCAGAGCTGTCTCATATTCTTATTGTACAGTTCGAACATAGTCGCATCGAAGAAAGTCATCTCTTGCGCGATTATCCAGTTGCGAGGCATATTCTCAAACAGAGTCTGCGTCATCCACATACCGTTATACTCGACTAGAACTCTGTCAAATACATACTTCGATGCGATGCCGTTAAGCCTTGCTTCTGTAAGGTCTGTCTCCTTCTCGATTGTCTCGATGTACACTTTGTCGGTAAATTTACTTTCATCATAATGTACTTCACCTGACTCACAAACCAAGAGGAGTGTGCTTGCACCTTCTCCGAACTCTGGTGTTTCGAGTGTATCCTGGATGAAAGTCGACTTACCCGAGCCTAAAAATCCTGTAAATAGATAGACTGGTTTCTCTCTCATATTCCGAACAACTCCTTAATCTTATCCTTCTTGAGATCTACTCCGATTACACAGATAACGCCGGTTGTCTCTGCTTCGCCAGCAGCTCTAACCTCTGGCTCACCTGGTATGTAGTCGAATTCGTACCATTCGCCTTCTGTACCCGCTACGAATCCCTTCGCTCTGAGCACCTGTCCGCACTGCTCGGAATCCATGAGGCCTGCTAGAGCTCGCTCGAGCTGGCCGCGGCTGAAGCGATGTGCGGTCTCCACGCCCATTTCATCGAAGACTTCGTCAGCGTGGTGGCCGTGTCCGTGGTGATGGTGGTGATGATGTCCGTGACCGCAGCACCCATGCTCCTCGTCATCGTGGTGATGGTGTTCGTGGTCATGGTCATGGTCGTGATGGTGTCCGTGACCGCAGCATTCATGCTCTTCGTCATCGTGGTGATGGTGTTCATGGTCATGATGATGCTCTGCCTCATGTTCAGCCTGCTCTCTATACGCCTCTTCTCTCAGGCGGTCAAGTTCAGCGGACAGAGTCTTCTTCTGCTCCATAATTTCTAGAATCTTAGAGCCGTCAATTTCCTTCCAGTCTGTCGTAACTATAGATGCTTCTTTGTTATGCTCACGGAGTAATGCGATGCACTTGTCGATGTCCTCCTGAGACATTCCAGCTGTATGGCTTAGAATAATTGAGCTTGCGTGTTCCACCTGATTTTCGTAAAATTCCCCGAAGTTACTCATGTACATCTCAGCCTTCTTGGCGTCTACGACAGTAGTAAATCCATTTAGCTCAATCTTATCGTTCTTAAGATCCTGTACTGCAATAATTACATCCGAAAGCTTGCCAACGCCTGACGGTTCGATGAGAATCCTCTCTGGATTGTACTTCTCAATTACTTCATTAAGAGCCTTTCCGAAATCACCAACGAGAGTACAGCAGATGCAGCCAGCATTCATCTGGTTAATCTCAATTCCAGTATTCTGCAGGAATCCCTTATCTACTCCAATCTCTCCAAATTCGTTCTCGATGAGAACTATTTTATCCGTACCATATGCTTCCTCAATAAGCTTTCTAATAAGCGTAGTCTTGCCAGCACCTAGGAAACCTGAGAAAATATCAACTTTAGTCATTAGTCTCAATCCTTTCTATATATAAATAATTTAATTATTTTACTTAATTGCTAGTATGTGTTAACTAACTATCCTTGGAAATTATATCATACATAGCCGTTTATTTTTGAAACTCATGTGTATATTTGAAAATAAAAAATACCACGAGCACAGTCCAAAATGACTATGCCCATGGTTCTTGCTCGCCTATATCATTTTAGCTATTGCACTTTTGCATTAGTGAAAGCTGCAGCTACATCGAACTCTTATTTATGTGACTTCTTCCATTCCTTTATGCTATTAAGACGCTCCTTAAACCTTGCCTCAGCCCCCTGATCCGTGGGCTTGTAGTATTCGCGCTCAACTAACGAATCGGGCAGACACTGCATGGACGTAATTTTATCTTCATAATCATGAGCGTACTTATACCCCTTGCCGTACCCGAGGTCTTTCATGAGCGAAGTCGGTGCATTTCTAATATTAAGCGGGACTGGCTCTGCCATGTGCTCCTGTGCGTCATCCCTTGCCGCAAAGTAAGCTACTTCCATCGCGTTAGACTTAGGTGCAAGCGCCATGTAAATCACGGCTTCCGTTAGATGAACCGAGCACTCAGGCATACCTATAAAATGGCACGCCTGATAAGCCGCTATCGCTATCTCCATTGCTCGAGGGTCCGCTAGTCCTACGTCCTCCGAAGCAAATCTAGTAACACGCCTTGCCACATAGAGCGGATCTTCCCCTGCCTCAAGCATCCTAGCTAGCCAGTATACGGCTGCATCGGCATCGGAATTTCTCATCGATTTATGAAGCGCAGATATGATGTTGTAATGCTCTTCGCCATTCTTATCGTAGAGTAGCGATTTCTTGGAGATACACTGCTCGAGCGATTCCATCGTTATATCTATAGTTCCATCAGCCTTGATATCACCATTTAGGATTACCATCTCTAGAGTTGTCAGAGAGCTTCTAGCATCACCATTTGCAAATTCGGCAATCATGTGAATCATTTCATCTGTGATATTAACTCTCTCGTCGCCAAAGCCTCGAGGGTCGCTTATCGCACGCTTTAGAAGCTGCTCGATATCGCTAGTCTCAAGATTCTTAAGCACGAAAACCTTAGAGCGAGATAAAAGCGCACCATTTACCTCAAATGATGGATTTTCAGTGGTTGCTCCAATCAAAGTGATGCTACCCTTCTCAACAAAAGGCAGAAACGCATCCTGCTGCGCCTTATTGAACCTGTGAATCTCGTCGATAAATACTATCGTCTTCTCACCGAATCTCGTATACCTATCAGCTTGCTGCATAACTGTGCGTATTTCCTTAATGCCGCTAGTTACTGCAGAGAAAGTTATAAAATTCGCCTTTGTTTTGCTGGCGATAATCTGTGCAAGTGTTGTCTTTCCAACTCCTGGAGGTCCCCAGAAAATCATCGACGGAACCCTGTCAGACTCGATAAGCTTGCTGAGGATTTTACCCTCGCCAACTAGGTGCTGCTGACCTACGAATTCGCTGAGATCTCTAGGTCTCATGCGAGCAGCTAAAGGTTCGTCCTTGCTATTATCATTTTCAAATATCGATATCTGTTCCATTTAATCCCTTTTCTACTTTAGAAATAGCTCACCTTTACGCGCTTCCCCATCTTCTCTAGGGAAGCAGAAAGCTCCTCTATCATATTCATCTTAACGCTAAAATTGAGTGGCATATCCGCCTCCTGATGGGCAGGGTTTACAGCTCTTCCGACAAAGAAATTGATGTCTGTTGCCTCTTCAAACAGTGTACGGCTAACGAGGGAAGCCGCATCATGCGAGACACTCCACTCTGCGAAGCCTTCGTCATTTGCAAGGTAATCGCGAGCATTCTTTACTACGTGATCGATTGTAACGATTCCTTCAGTTACAAGCTCCACTCCCTCGATTTCTGACATCGGAGGTCCACCTAGGTTTGGATTCACCCTGTTAGTCTTGATTGGCTTACCCAGGTAGTCAGCTGCGATTGAAGCTGTCGTACCTCCGCAGATGATATGCTTTCCCGCCTTTGAGAAAAAAAGCGACATCATGCGGTCGCAGTCTTCGCGGTTTGCGGGAGGTCCGAACAAGAGGTTCACCTGTACACGCTTTATAACTCTTAGGATACAAGCTGTCGCATCGTCAATCGGCTTTCCTTTATATAGCTTATTGCACTCCTCGACGAGGATAGTCGCTAGCGTCTTGGCCGGATATCCAACAGGCGCAATGGTTTCCATAAATGAAGCTATGTCTGCCTCCGTCCATTCCTTGTTATACGAAAGCTCTGAATTTGCACCTGGACAACCATCGCTCATAGCGATGAACATATCATCTTCTTGAAGTTTTATCTCAGAGCGGTAAATCTTCTTGCCATCGATTACATGCTCGACCATCTCGTAATCAGTCGCAGCAAAATCTCTGATGAGAATCACCCTTGGATTCTCATACTGAATAAGCTCAAGCTCTTCGTTATCCTTGATATGCATAATCGTAAAAGTTGAATAAGCAACGTCATACTCGGAACTTATCGGAAGTGTAGCGGCTATGGTGTGTACACACTCCTCTAGCGGCATACCTTCTGCCATCATCGTGGAAATGATCTTTGAAGTCAGCGTCGACAGGATACTCGCCTTTACTCCGCTTCGAAGACCATCGGCGAGAACTACAATCTTGTCGCCGTTTGCCTGCTGTGCAACTGCAACAGTATCACCGCATAGCGGTTCGCCGAAGTGATTAATACTCTTGTAACCGATATCTATACTGAGATCGTTCATACTAATCCTCCATCGTATCCTTCAGCTTAGTGAGTGCAATCTTAGTCTCGGCTGTAGTCTCACCGAGCAGTGAAGCGATTTCCTGAACTATTCGCATCTGCTTCTCTACCATCTGATCAGCGATTGCAGTGGTCTGCTGTCTTATCTTAGCCTTCTTGGATCTTTCGTTCGCTTCATCAGTCACATCTTCGATCAGGCAGAACAGCATATGGTAGTTGTTATCATACAAAATGCTCTGTTCCACATACCTGTCATATTCGGCTAGATATGCGCATTGGAACGAACTCTTTTTACTTTGGAGCACATCCATAAATGGCTTTGGCTCGAGCAGTGTAACAATCTGTGCACCAAGCACATCCTGCGCTCTTCTGATATTCATAATCTTACAAGCAGCAGGGTTTATCTCCTGAATCTCCAGGCGCTCGTTAAGCACAAGCAGCCCATTAGGTGTGTTGTCGAAGATGATGTCCGAGAAATTCTCTGACTTCTTTGCCAGGAGTGGCTGGCACACCTTAATCTCCGCTTTGTTCTGGTACACGGCAATTGCCTTCTCCCTGCAAGTTTCATATCCGCACATACCACAGTTGAGCTCATCTCCTGGCTTACTCTTACCCATCTGCATCATGATTTCGCGAATCTTATGCTCATTAGGCATAACCTTCATGCCTTGCATTATCTCGAAATTTCTTGTTATCGCAGTCAGTTCAGGCTGCTCCACATCAAAGTGCTCATCGCCTGCATAAGCACTGACAGCTTTATAATTTCTAACAGGTGTGTTGTGATACTTCTCAAATGATGGACCACCAACGCAGCCGCCGGCACATGCCCACAGCTCGATGAAACATTTTTCAACTTCACCGTTCTTGATGTCTTCGAGTACGTCTATGCATTTATTTGCCCCGTCTACCGATAGATATGCATAGCCGTGCTCATCGCTGTTCATGCACTTGGAGATTCCACCGCTCGCAGCAAACAGCCTCTCTTTGGACTCTGCGCACTCGTCCATACCCTCGCTCATTTCAACCTGCTTGTCCCTTAGCAGCTCATCGAACTCCTCGAAGGTGAGCACCGCATCAAATGTCGACCCCTGCCTGTTGGCCTCATCCTTACGTGCGATGCAAGGTCCGACAAATACCACCTTAGCATCCTCATCACGAGACTTAATATCTGCACTGTGAATCTGCACATATGACATCGCATCGGATAGATGTTTGATTAGGTCTGGGTAGTGCTTCTGAATCATGAGATTTACCGATGGACAGCACGAGGAAATTACCACGCTTTCACGTTCATTTTCTATTACTGCCTCATACTCACGCTTTACAACCACACCAAACTTAGCAGCCTCTTCAGCCGTGACGAAGCCGAGCGCTTTAGCTGCCTCATTAAACTTCTCAATACCAGTTCCCACATAGTAAGCGACGAATGAAGGATCCACGCTTAAGTATACTGGCGCATCTCCATCTAGAAGCATCTCCACTCTCTCGACATCGCTAAGAATCTTCTGAGCATCTTGCGGACAGACAACGTAACACTGGCCGCACAGCATGCATTCATCTGCGATTACGTGTGCAAGATTTCCTGAAAATCTAATCGCCTGCACCGGGCAGTGGCGAACACACTTATAGCAATTCTTGCAATCGGATTTCTTCAAATAAATAGGATGAGCCATTTCATTCCCTCTCTTTTCTCCAAAGCATTATTATCATTAGTCACAATTCCGACTAATCATACGTATCGTTTATATCATACCTATGCTTATAATATCCCAATTTGTTCGTTTACAAAAGGCAGTATTTCAGATAAGATTATTTCATCTGGATATATGCATATACAATATCCAAATTCACCTTGCAGGGAGATTACAAATGGGTTCGACAAGCTCGGTATGGAAGCGATTATACGTACGACTTTTTAATCGTAAATCCATAATCAATTACATCATTATATCATTTGCCTCAGTTGCGATATTGCTCGGATTGATGAACTACACCCCTTCCGTAGATAAGATGCGTGCCAAGGCGCTTGATACAATCAGCAAGATGAGTACTTCCGAATACTTCAAGGAAGATATTAGCACTGTTAACGACATAAAAGCTGAGTATAAAGATAAGCTAAAGCAGCAGATACTGAAACAGGATTTGAGCAAGACTGTAAGCAAGTTTAACAAGGCAGTTTCAAAGGTCAAGACTAAGCCTGAGATGATAAAATCTCTAATCAAGAAACTCGAGAAGTACAGAAAAGATATTTATAGCGACGAGGATAAGGAATCTGCAAAAGAGTTAATCCACAAGTTCAAGATTGGCGCAAAAGAGGATTCTTCCAAAGAGGCCCTCAAGGATAGATACCTTGATATCGAAGAACAGATCCTGAGGTTCAAGACTGTAAAGCAGCATGAAGAGGAAGAAGCGCGTAAGGTTAAAATTGCTGCGCGCTGGACTATTGCAGGATCAAACGAATACCCATTTAAGCTCGGCTCAGACGGTAACTTCATCATGCCGATAGACATGAATGGTTCTCATGGATACCTAACCGGCAAGTGGGAGCTAGATAACACCACCGTCACCATTCATATACAAAAGAACACGGTTGATGAAAATTACAAGCCATACGACTGGATTTTCAACTATGATGAAGATGCAGATACTCTTGTAGGCACGGGACAGTTTGCTGGCTGGGAATATACGAAGTACTAATCGTTTTGCCATATTTTACATATGCAGAACCACTTAAGTTACTCTATAGAATCTTAATATCATGTAAATGGGCGGGTGGCAACAAGCCATCCGCCCATTATATTTACTCAATATCGATATCGAGAGGCTTATCTATCTCCTCACCGACATACTTGCCATTCTTGCGCCTCTGGCGAACACACTCTGAGAGCAGGTATTCAATCTGTCCGTTTACAGAGCGAAAATCATCTTCAGCCCAGGACTGGATATCCTGAAATAGCTTGTCAGATATTCTGAGTGGAATTTGTTTTTTATTTGCCATGAGTTTTGAGTACGCCTTTTCTTCTTACTAGTCCTTCTATGATATTAATACATTACCGCATGATATTCTGCAATTTATGCATTTAAATACAATTTACCCCTGTACTTAATTAATACAATGATCCGGAGTTAACAATTGGCTGAGCATCATGGCTTCCGCAAAGCACAACCATGAGGTTAGACACCATTGCCGCCTTTCGCTCTTCGTCGAGATCCACGATTCCATCATCACTTAGCTTCTCAAGAGCGAGTTTCACCATACCCACAGCTCCATCTACTATCATCGCTCTCGCATCTACTACTGCGCTAGCCTGCTGCCTCTGCAGCATCACAGCTGCAATTTCTGGAGCATATGCTAGGTATGTGATACGAGCTTCGATTACTTCGATGCCAGCATCAGTAACTCTCTTCTGGATGTCCTCCTTGATACGTTCTGCAACCACATCACTTGAACCACGTAGCGAACCTTCGTCAGCCATACCATCACCAGTGGTATCGATATTAGGTGCGACATCATATGGGTATAATCTTACCACATTTCTTAGTGCTGAGTCACTCTGTAGAGAGAGATATTCTTTGTAGTTATCTACATTAAAAACAGCCTTTGTCGTATCCGTCACTCTCCACATAACGGCGATTCCAATCTCGATAGGATTTCCGATTGCATCATTAATCTTCTGCACCGAGTTATTTAACGTCATGATTTTGAGGGAAATTCTCTTGCCTGAAACCGACTCACTGTCGACACTCCCTGAAACAGCAGCTCCTTTCCCCTTAATATCACCCGACTGACCAAGTCTTGTATTAGCCGCAGGGTTAACCGCTGTGCAAAATGGATTTACATAGTAAAACCCTTCACCTTTTAGAGTTCCGTAGTACTTTCCGAAAAGCGTGAGTACTAATGCCTCCTGAGGCTTCAAGGTTTTAAGACCGGCAAATGGAATCCATCCTAGAACCAGGTATAGACCACATATTCCGATAAGAGTTACATTGCCACTAGTCGTACTGTTAATTATCCCGAATACCGCAAATGCGTATAGAGCGACGAGTAGAAGCAGCATAGGAATGCCATGTTTTTTGTTGGTTAAGAGTTTCTCTGTCATTGTAGTGACCCCCTTCTATTCAAATATTTTAATCGCCTGGTATAATTTGATGATATCATTTTAATATCACATGTCAAGACAATTTAGTTATTTAAATAGATTTAAAGTCAATAATGTTTTTCAAAAAAAGAGATGTATAGGCACCTACACATCCCTCAACTATTTTAGAACAAATTATAATCAATAATGTTAACATAGGTATCATGAACCTAATGCCCAGTCGCCAAGACTACTAAAATCCAAATAGCCCTTTCTTAACATATGGCTCTGATTCCATTTCAGTAACCTTATATCCCATCTGTCCAAGCTCATGAGTAAGCTCTTCTCTAGGGATCTCGTCAGGTGATACTATAACACAATCACCATTTACATGAGATGCTTTTATCTTCTTGACATCAAACTTTTTTCTAATCAAATCCTTTACATGCGTCTCGCACATGTTGCACTGCATGCCATCAATCTTAACGGTAGTCTTAATCATGTCACGCACCCCCTATTCTAATCTTAAGTGCTGGTAAAATTTCCTAGCGCCCTACTTGTCTTCCTCAGTATGAGGATGAGCACTACAGCCTGAACAGCCGCTACAACCGCTTCCGCAGCCACAGCTTGTGATACCAGCCTTGCGCTTCTTTACAACATCTCTGATGATAAAGAAAGCTATTACAGCAACAACGGCAACGACAATTATATCAATTACGTTCATATCTCTACCTCCCCGTAAGTTTATTCTAACTCGTCTCTGTGACGTTTATACGTTTATTTGAAGAAGCTAATCAGCACCTTCACAGCCCCTATGAATATTACTGCAACCAGAGAGAGTACAATTACATCTACTAAATTCATCTCATACCCTTCCTATAATCATAGCCTGAGCAAGTAATAATACTCGCTCAAGCTATACTTTCGTTTTATTCGGTTACTTTGCGCCTTCTGAACCGTCTAGCATTCTCTTCTTGTTTGGATCTGGTCTGAATAGCAGATACAGTACGAAGATTGCGATTACTGCTGCTACTACTGTCCATACGCCGAATGCAACCTCACCAATTGCAAGTCCAACTAGCTGATATACAACTAACGCAAACAGATATGCAGAAACGTTCTGGAAGATAATCGTATACCAGAAGTGATTTCTGTTGTTCATCTCCTTAGCAACTGTCGATATAGCAGCGAGACAAGGTGAGTCAAACAGGTTGAACATCAAGAATGAAATAGCTGCTATTGTGGTTGGGAAGAATGCATCGAATGCTGTTCTCATCGAAGCGTTGTAGTCTTCGATTGCTCCGAGACCAGACAGAACTCCCATCGTGGAAACGATTCCTTCCTTAGCAACGAATCCTGAAATCGAACTTGCAACTGCCTGCCATGTTCCGAATCCAAGTGGCTTGAAGATGAATGCAACTGCACCACCGATATCTGCCATCAAGCTGTCCTTAGCATCAACAGCTCCGAATGAACCGTGGCTAAATCCATAGCTTGAGAGAACCCACATTACTACTACGCATAGGAACAGGATTGTTCCGGCCTTCTTAATGAATGCCCATACTCTCTCCCATACGTGGATAAGAACACCTTTTACTGAAGGAAAATGGTAATTAGGAAGCTCCATGATGAATGGTGCTGGATCTCCAGCGAACTGCTTAGTCTTCTTGAGAATGATACAAGAACAGATAACTATGCCGATTCCAACGAAGTACATCAGAGGTGCTACCCACCATTTGTTACCTAAGATGTAAGCAGAAATCGTAGCGATTACAGGAAGCTTAGCTCCGCACGGAATCGCCGTGGTAGTCATCATCGTCATACGACGATCCTTCTCGTTCTCGATAGTTCTGGTTGCCATGATTCCAGGTACTCCGCATCCAGATGAGATGAGGAAAGGAATGAACGACTTACCAGATAGTCCGAATCTTCTAAAGATTCTGTCCATGATGAACGCAACTCTCGCCATATATCCGCAGTCCTCGAGGATTGATAGGCAGAGGAATACGCATGCCATCTGCGGAGTGAATCCGAGTACAGATCCGACACCGTTTATAACACCATCTACTACGAGGGAAACAACCCATCCAGATGCTCCGAGACTTTCAAGCCCTGTCTTGACACCTGGTTTAACCCATCCATCGAACAGTGTGTCGTTAGCCCAGTCAGTTAGAGGCGTACCAATCTTAGAAATAGCTAGCCAGTACACTAGGTACATGATTGCCACGAAGATTGGAAGAGCCAAAAGCCTGTTAGTAACTATTCTGTCTATCTTATCTGAAGTCGAGAGCTTTTCATGGTTTGCCTTCTTGGTCATAGCCTTAGGCGCTACCTTATTGATATATGCGTATCTCTGGTTGATAACGATACTCTCAGCATCATCATCAAGCTCTGCTTCACAGTCCGCAATATGCTCTTCGATATGCTTGCTGAGCTCAGCATCAAGTGCCAGTTCTTCAACAATCTTCTCATCTCTCTCAAATAGCTTGATTGCATACCATCTGAGATTTTCCTTACTTACAATCTTCTCAATGGATTCTTCAATGTGAGCGATTGCGTGCTCAACCGATCCGTTGAATACGTGTGGAAGTTCTCCAGGCTGATGAGCTTCTGCAACCTCCAGCGCTTTCTTGATTAGCTCCTTGGAGCCAGATCCCTTAAGCGCACTGATTGGAAGAACAGCACATCCTAGTTCTTCACTGAGCTTATCCAGATTGATGGTGTCTCCGTTCTTTTCAACTAGGTCCATCATGTTAACTGCGATTACAACAGGTATGTTGAGCTCGAGCAGCTGCGTCGTTAGGTATAGGTTTCTCTCTAGATTAGTTCCGTCGATGATATTGATGATAGCATCTGGCTTCTCATTGACTAGATAGTTTCTTGTAACAACTTCTTCTAGTGTGTATGGAGAAAGAGAATAAATTCCAGGAAGGTCCTGAACGATTACGTCCTTATGTCCACGTAGTTTTCCGTCTTTCTTCTCAACAGTTACACCTGGCCAGTTACCAACGTACTGCGCTGAACCAGTCAAAGCATTAAACAATGTGGTTTTACCACAGTTAGGATTACCCGCGAGGGCGATCTTAAGTGACATGTTAGTACACTCCTTTCACGGTACTTAATATATAGTTAGTTCAATTCAACTAATCGATACTTAAAAAATATAGAAGCGGCAATCACCATAGATTAATCTTCTATCTCAACATCAATCAAAGCCGCATCAGCCTTTCTAACAGAAAGCTCGTAGCCTCTGATAGTTAGCTCGATTGGGTCACCAAGAGGCGCAACTTTTCTCACAAAGACATCAGTTCCCTTAGTGAGTCCCATATCCATGATTCTGCGCTTTACTGCTCCGGCACCGTTGATTTTCTTAATAGTAGCAGTCTTACCAACTCTAACATTATTAAGAGTTCCCATCTGAGTTGCCATGTTGTTCTCCTCCTTAAAAATAAAATCTTTTATTTGCTGAAGAATTATCCATCGATAGCCATGCTATACCATAATTCGTCTTGCCATTGATTCATTGAGTGCAATCTTCGCTCCGTGAACCTGTAAGATAACGTTTCCGTTGAACGCACTTACAACCATCACATCCGCATCCACTACAAATCCTAGTTCTGCGAGGTGCTGTCTAATAGCATCGCTACCAGTTATCTTTTTGACTGTAACAAGTTCTCCCTGGTTAACAAGTGTGATTGGAATCATACTGCATCTCCTCCTCCACTAATTAAAATACGCGGTACAAAGCCGCGCTGTCAGTTAAATTAGCTAACATCGTGTTAGGCTTTCTTAACTTAAATTAGTGTACATTAACCATATTATTTTGTCAACAAAAAAACGGTTAGTTTCATCGAATTTCAGCTTATGTTTTTAAATAAAAACCGACCATGATACACATTCATGGTCGGCTGGTATTTCAGTGTCCTATCCTCTATTTGCTAACTCTGCATCGCTTAGCTCTATCAACTTCTTCCCTAGTGGTTATGCCACCGAATCCATCGATATTCTGAACGCGTTTCTTGGTATATATTTTGACGGCTATCGCTACTGCAAAAATCACCCATATAGCTATCTTAAGTAACATCTAATTATCTCCTACAAACGCTCTTTATAGAGCTTACTTTCTCTTAGCTTCTTTAAGTTTCTTATACCACAGAAGCAGTTTTATGTCGGATATTATAAGGACTGCGAGCCAAACTGATCCAGCTCCAGCTCCAGCAGTTGCTGCATTTGTTACAGTTTCTACAGTTCTGCTTGAAGCTATTCCGCTTCCAGCACTGCCCGAACCGTGCCCCGCTGCACTTGCGCTTGAACGACTTGATTCACTAGAATTATTTGCACTATTTGCTGCACTAGCATTGCTTGAATCCGAGATAGCATTTTGATTTACTTGATTTGCTCTTGCTGCTGACGGAGCTCTGTTCGCACCTCTAACTTTTGTACCCGAAGATATTCTTCTAGCTAAGCTTTGAACCACGTTTGTAGCAGTGCTATGTCCATTTGTGTTTGTTCTATCCTCGTTGCCTGCACCAGTGTTTCCACCGCTACCACCATTTCCGCCATTACCGCTATTTCCGATGGTAACTGTAGTCGTCGCTGCATTATTAAATCCGCTGTTGTTGGCAATTTCTAGCCTATAGCTTCCGCGTAGTGTATCCGGAGTTACGTGGGTCAACCCATTGACTCTCACGAAGTAGTCCTTGCCAAACACTATATCCGGTATAACCGTAGCATTTCTGTCTGTATAGAAAGTCATGCTTTTATTGGCAATGTATTCCAGAGCTTGGTCACTATCCATACCACTTATTTCTTCTGGTAAAATAGTAGAGCTATTCAGAGCATACCCAATGGTGTAGGTAACTCCGTTCTTAGTCACATGTATTACATGCTCGTTATTCGTGTTGTTGTTTGCCCTATCACCTGATGTTTCTAGATAAGCATCAGGATTAACGGTCTCACCTTCCACGCGATTCTCTAGCAATCCGTTTTCATCAAGCGCCAGAGGCCTATCGGAATCACCTTCAAGTGCGAAAACATTCATGCTATAAAGCATTAAAAGCAAGCACATCACTAAAATGCGCACTACAGTATCCGCTCGCCGTCGCGTACTAGTATTATTTTTGTTCAATTTCCTATTATTACACATCTTTTTAATCTTCTTTTATCTTCTTGATATAGTTTCTGCCCGCTGGAAGCACTGTTCCGTCGCGAAGTGTCACATCTCTCATAGTCTTCTTGGAAATATAATCAGCATTGACAAGATACGCTCTATGTACACGAACGAAGTTCTTTCCCTCAAGTTCTTCGCTAAGTTTAGCTAAAGGTGAATAAAAACTAAATTTCGAATCACCGTAATACACTGTTGTAAGCCTTTTATACACCTCGAAATATTTAATTGCCGATAGGTTGATTACTCTTGTCTCTCCAGCGCATCTAAGAATGATAACTTCACCGCTTCGCTCACTCTTACGAATGAGGAAATGACTTATTACCTCGCTAAACCTCTCAGATGAAGTCTTTCCTTTTATCAGATATGCGAGTGCTTCATAGTCATAACCATTAACAGCATAGTCTATAGTACCTGTAAAGAAAACAATCTCACCACCATAGTTCATCTCACGTAGCTTCTTTGCTACAGTAATGCCGTCTGGTCCCGGCATCATGATGTCCAGGAATACGATATCAATCCCTATTTCTAAGTCAGGATACTTAAATAGTAGTTCGTTGCCTGACTCATACTCAAGCACTTCCAAACCGTCTTCAAAGCTGCCTTTATTCTTGAGCAGTTCCTTGTGGCACCACTCACGTTCTCTGGCGTTATCATCACAAATTATCGCGTTCATATAAAGCGTTGCTCCGCACTACATCAGATGACGTAGTTATCTGCGGTATTCCCCTCCATCAAATCAGCTATAGTTATTCCATCTAAATATTCACTAATCAACTTGTCAAGCTCATTCCACATCGGTCTTGTCCGACACTCGAAGGACCTGTCGCACTTGCAGTCTGTCTCATCTATACAAGCGACTGGGGCAAGAGTGCCTTCCGTTAACCTAAGTATATCGCCGACGCGATACTCCTCGGGATCCCTATTGAGCTTGTATCCTCCGCCTTTGCCATGCTGTCCATCGAGCATACCTGATTTAGTTAGAGCCTGCATGATTTTAGTCATATACTTAAGCGACACGTCTTGTCTATCGGCAATTTCCTTCATAGGTATGTATTTGCCATTCATATGTTCGGCAAGGTCAATCATCACCCTTATGGCATATCTTCCTCTCGTTGAGACTAACACAGTTTCCTCCTATTTTCTAAATCCATTACATTTTACATTAAGTTTACATGAAACGCAAAAATACGGGACAAAAATGTCTAGCCCCGCATTTCCATAATAATTTTCTCTATAATTAATGATATGTCAATCAGCTATTATTCCTGAAATAGCGGTGTCGATAGATATCTATCTCCTGTATCAGGCAATAGAACTACGATATTCTTACCTTCATTTTCTGACTTTTTAGCAAGCTCGATAGCAGCCCATAATGCTGCACCAGAAGAAATTCCAACCAGTACGCCTTGCTTATGTCCTATTAATCTACCAGTCTCAAAAGCATCCTCATTAGTAACAGGAATTATCTCGTCATATATATGTGTGTTAAGGGTTTCAGGCACAAATCCCGCGCCAATTCCCTGAATCTTGTGAGGTGCAGCTTCACCCTTTGCGAGAGTCTGCGATGCCTCAGGCTCAACAGCAACAATCTTTACATCTTCATTCTTAGACTTCAGATACTCTCCAACGCCTGTCACCGTACCACCAGTTCCTACTCCAGCTACAAAGTAATCAACCTTTCCATCTGTATCTTCCCAGATCTCAGGACCAGTAGTATCCCTATGAGCTGCAGGATTAGATGGATTGACGAACTGTCCTGGGATATAGCTATTCTCTGTCTCAGCTGCAATCTCCTCAGCCTTAGCGATAGCTCCCTTCATGCCCTTTGCTCCTTCGGTCAGAACAAGCTCTGCGCCGTATGCCTTCATAAGCTGTCTTCTCTCTACAGACATAGTCTCAGGCATAACTATTATAGTTTTATAGCCCTTTGCTGCAGCTACAGCAGCGAGCCCAATACCGGTATTGCCAGAAGTTGGTTCGATAATAGTTGCACCAGGCTTAAGCTTGCCACTAGCCTCTGCATCCTCAATCATTCTCTTTGCGATTCTATCTTTAACAGAGCCAGCTGGGTTAAAATACTCAAGCTTAGCGAAAACCCTAGCCTTAAGTCCAAGCTCTTCTTCGATTCTTGTAAGTTCAAGAAGTGGTGTCTTGCCGATTAGCTGATCAGCAGAAGTATAAATATTAGCCATGATGTAACCTTCCTTTCAGTTTCTCATAAAAAGATCAATAACAATCATTGTCATCAATCGATATTCTTCTCTAGTTAAAATCTTCATCTAATAAAGTAAATCTTTTTTTGATTCACTTTATTAACTACTTACTTGGTAGCTAAGTAGATTATATTCATATCTATTTGCTTTGTCAACTGTAAAATTATGTTTTTGTTTCCGTACCTGCACTTCTGCTTTCTTTCTTGCCATTCAAATCACAAAAAATAAAAAGCAGCGACTTTAAGTAGTCACTGCTCGTATTACTAGTACTTTAAACCTTCTATACTCGGTCTTAATACACTTTACTTGTCATATAGGCACGATAAGCATCATTTATGTTGTTAGAAATTGCTAGTTTAGCGATTTGATGGTGCTAGTTTGGCCAGCTCTATTATTATCTCTGCAGATAGCTTTGATGCTTTCTTCTCGAATTCATCATACGACTCGTTGTTAGTCCCATCTGCCATGTCAGAAATTACTCTTAGCACTGCACAAGGCACATTTGCGCAGCTTGCAACATATGCTAGAACTGCTCCCTCCATCTCAGCCGCATCTCCACCAAAATCGTCCCTCAGTTCCGCCTTAACCTCCGGACTGTTGATAAACTGATCACCGCTCACTATTCTGCCCACAAGCACCTTGCCGGCCTCCTCATACTCTCTAGCAACCGCTTCAGATACATCAGTAAGCAATTTCACCATATCGCTGTCTGCTTGGGTGATTGTCGGCTTTGATCTATCTCCTGTGGCTAGGCAGCCCTTCGCATAACCGATTGGGCTGAGATCGAAGTCGTGCTGGATAAAATCCTTCCCAACAACGATATCCATTGGCCTTAGCTCTGTATTGAGCGCGCCAGCTACCCCGCTGTTGATTATGTAGCTTGGTCTGTACTTATCTATCATCAGCTGAGTGCCTCTCGCTGCGTTAACCTTGCCTATTCCGCATCTCACTAGCACCACTTGAGTCTGTTCTAGTATACCTTCATAGAATTTAAAGCCGTAAATTTCATCAACCGAAACGCCCCTCATCTGCTCCAGTAGGTCCTGCATCTCGACATCCATAGCACAGACTATCCCTAGTCTATCATTGCCACCAATTACCGCAGCTGCATCGCAGAAGGCCGCACCTATACTCTTATCCTTCATAGTCATAATCAAGTTTCTCCTCATTCCAGTCCTTCAGAACCTCTACCATATCTATCGCAACAGCTCTCGCTGCCTCGAGATCGTGCTCTTCACTGTTTCCGCATTCGCTCCTTGCTGCGCCCGGAATCTCACCTTTATACTCTGATATGAACTTAAACGACTCTCTGGCTAGGTCTATCGCTTGCTGCCTGGTAGCGGTATCTCTCATCAGTAGGTAGAATCCAGTCCTACATCCCATAGGTCCAATGTATATGACTTTATCGGAAATCTCGCTGTTCCTCGCGTAGGTTGCAAATAGATGTTCGAATGTATGAAGCGCCTCATTTGAAACATAATCACCCATGTTCGGTTTTTTCATCCTAATATCATAGGTCACTATATCTCCATCTATCCTCGATATATACATTCCCTTCTCAAGGGTGTCATGGTTTACGTTAAAACTCGCAATCCTCTCCATCTTATCCTCTCTTCATAAAAACAATAAGCGTGTGAGAAATATTCTCACACGCTTATTTTATCACAATTCTGAAGTTTTAGTCTACAATGCATGCCTCTCTAGAGACATGTATTAGCCCTTATTACTTATCGATTCTTAACCGAAATACTTCTTCCCTAGCTTAGCAAACGACTCAGCTGACCTCTGAATAGTCTCATTAGAGATGCAGAACGAAAGTCTGATGTATCCAGGGCAAGCGAATGCGCTTCCAGGTACTGCCAGGATTCTCTCCTCCTTAGCAGCAGCTACTAGTTCCTTTTCATCAGCAACTGGTGATTTTACCCATAGGTAGAAAGCGCCCTGAGGAACAACTGCTGTAAATCCAGCATCTGTCACGATCTTGTACAGATCTTCAGCATTCTTCTTGTAATATGGGATATCAACCTGTGCATCCAGGCATCTCTCAACTGCTAGCTGAATGATTGAAGGAGCATTAGTATCTCCTGAAATACGGTTAGCGACAGTTGCTGCAGCCATAAACTCCTCAACGTTGTCAGACTTTGGAGATACAGCTAGGTATCCAAGTCTATCTCCAGGGATTGAAAGCGACTTCGACCATGAGTACGCGATGATTGTGTTGTCGTATAGATCTGGGATGAACACGATTTCCTTGTCTACATAGACTAGCTCTCTGTATGGCTCATCAGTGATGATATAGATAGGGTGTCCATATTCCTTCTCAGCTTCCTTTAGAACCTCTGCGATTTTCTCGAGAGTCTCACGCGAATAGATTGCTCCTGTTGGATTGTTAGGGTTGTTGATAATAACTACCTTAACCTTTGGATCAAGAGCCTTCTTGAGTGCCTCTGGATCTGGCTCGAATCCATTTGCTTCATTTGGAGGAACAACTACTGTCTCTGCATGGTAGTTGCTAGCCCAGTTTGCATACTCAACAAAATATGGAGCAAATACAACCTGCTTATCACCTGGGTCAAAGATAGTCTTCATGATTACGTTAATCGAAGAACCTGCTCCAACTGTCATGATGATATTTTCAAAAGTAAAGTTTGATCCAAATCTCTTATTGAGATTCTCAGCTACAGCTGTTCTAGTGGACTCGAAACCAGCATTAGGCATGTAGCCGTGAACTAGGTGCGGATCCATCTCGTTGTTAACGTAGTTGATAGCTTCTCTATACTCCTTTGGTGGGTGTAGTCCAGGGTTTCCAACACTGAAGTCGTAAACATTCTCTGGTCCGTATACCTTTGCCATCTTCTTACCCTCTTCGAACATAGCTCTGATAACTGAGCTGCCCGCTAGGAAGGGTTCCATACTTTTTGCGATCATAATTACCTCTCCTCTTACCTTTAATGCTTAACGGCTTAAGCCGTGTACAAGGTAATTGTAACACACCATTTTGCTATGCAATAGATAAAACTTTATAATCTTTGTCTTCTACAGCTTTCTGCAGAACTTCATCCTGCACCTCTTCTGATAGCTCAACTACAGCTGTTCCTGCTTCATGGCTAACCTCAGCTGAATTTACACCATCGATAGCTTCAAGCGCTTTCTTTACAGTGGCTTCGCAGTGTCCACACATCATACCTTCGATTTTCATAGTCTTTGTCATAACTTTGCCCTCCTTTAAATTATCTTCATGCAAATTATTTGTTTCGCTTTGTCCCGGCTCATCGGAGCTTTCATCATTTCCCGCAACTTTCTTGATAAGCGAATTCAATTTTGTTTCACTAACCTCACCTTTGCCGTGCCTGTCCCTGTTTGCATTGTGAACCTTGAACAGATTTAATCTGAGCGCATTCATGCATACGCAGAAACTAGAGAGGCTCATAGCTGCCGCACCCCACATAGGGTTCATAGACCATCCTTTCATGAAGTGTACGTAAGCACCTGCAGCAAGCGGAATGAGAAGGATATTATAGAAAAATGCCCAGAATAGATTTTCATGTATATTTCTAAGCGTAGCCCTGCTGAGCCTTATAGCTCCGGAGACGTCCGATAAGCGGCTGTTCATAAGCACTACATCTGCAGCATCAACTGCTACATCAGCACCCGCTCCGATTGCAATTCCGACATCTGCCCTTGTAAGCGCAGGAGCATCGTTTATTCCATCTCCAACCATCGCAACCTTGCCGAGCTTTCCAAGTTCCTTTATCAGATTTTCTTTTCCATCTGGAAGCACTCCCGACGCGACATATTCAACACCAGCTTGATCACCAATCGCACGTGCAGTTCTCTCGTTATCACCTGTAATCATAACTACTTTGAGGCCTTGCCTCTTCATCTCAGCGATTGCACTTCTGCTATCATCCTTAACCGTATCTGCAACGGCTATCATACCAATCAGCTTTCCGCCGCCAGCGAATAGAAGAGGTGTCTTTCCCTGTGCCGCCAGCGAATCTGCTTCAGTCTTGATATCATCAGCTACTTCTACAAGCGCAGATATGTATTTTACACTTCCTGCATATAAGTCGCCTTTGGATTCAGCACCTACTAGCTTAGCCTGGATGCCCTTTCCTGATATCGCTTCAAAGGCTTCAATCTCGACATCTGCGAGCTTAAGTTCTTCTTTTTTCTCTTCAAAATATCTAGTAATAGCCAGTGCAAAAGGATGCTCGCTTCTAGCTTCGAGAGCGTTAGCGATATTAAGTAGCTGAACTGCTGTAACTCCATCTGCAGGCTTTATATCTGTGACTGTAGGCTCGCCCTTAGTAATCGTCCCCGTCTTATCGAGAGCTACTATCTGAACCCTTCCCGTCTCCTCTAGTGAACTAGCAGTCTTGAACAATATTCCGTTTTTAGCACCAAGACCACTTCCGACCATGATAGCTACTGGAGTTGCCAGTCCAAGTGCGCAAGGACAGCTTACAACTAGCACGGCGATACCTCTAGCAAGCGCATATCCGAATGGTTGCCCGACAAATATCCAGATCAGCGTCACGATTACAGCGATTATGATGACTATCGGAACGAATACTCCAGACACCTTATCAGCTATCTTAGCAATAGGAGCCTTGGTAGCCGCTGCATCGCTGACCATCTTGATAATCTGCGATAGAATTGTATCTTCTCCAACGCGTGTAGCCTTAGCTCTTATAAATCCAGTTCTATTAATCGTAGCTGCCGAAACTTCGTCACCAATCGACTTATCAACTGGAACACTTTCTCCTGTCAGTGCAGATTCATCTACCGCTGTTCCGCCTTCGATTATCACTCCGTCCACCGGAATGTTCTCACCAGGTCTAACGACGAAAACGTCACCCGTCTTAACTTCAGCAATCTGAACTAAGGTCTCTTCACCATCACGCTCTATAACCGCAGTCTTGGGTGCGAGTTTCATCAGGCTCTTTAGTGCATCAGTTGTCCTACCCTTTGAAAGAGCTTCAAGGAGCTTCCCAACAGTAATAAGAGTAACTATCATAGCTGCTGACTCAAAATACAGGTTGTGCATGCCTGCCATCACAGCCTTGGTATCACCATCTGTCACGCTTCTAGTCATCTGCATCAATATATAGAAGCTCCACAGAAACGATGTCATAGAACCCATCGCAACCAATGTATCCATGCTTGGCGCACCTGAGCGCACGCTTTTCCATCCGCCGACAAAGAACTTCTTGTTGATAAACATAACTATTGCCGCCAGAACCATCTGTATAACCGTGATTCCGATGTGATTTCCATCTAGAAATTTTGGAAGTGGCAGATGAAACATTGTGTGTCCCATCGAGAAATACATTAGCACCAGCAGGAACACCACCGATGTTACAAGCCTTCGCTTCAGGACAGGACTTTCTTTATCCTCGAGAGCCTTCTCTTGAGCTTCGAGAGAATTTGTAGAAGATTGGCTCTCCTCTACACCTTGTATAGCTGCACCATATCCAGCATCCTCTACAGCCTTTACGATAGCTTCGCTGCTCGCACTACCCTCTACTCCCATGGAGTTGGTAAGTAAACTTACGGATACCGATTCCACCCCAGGAACCTTGCTCACTGCCTTCTCGACATGTGCCTGGCAAGCAGCACAGCTCATACCAGTGATATTATATTTATCCATCTAATCTCCTCCCTTATCTATTTCATGAGCTTTTGCATGACTTTAACGAGCTCATCAATAGTCTCATCATCACCATTTCTTATATCATTAGCGACACACCCCCTGATATGGCTCGCCATTAGCTCCTTGTTGAAGCTATTAAGCGCACTATTTACAGAAGAAACTTGAATCAATATATCAGGACAGTATGCATCCTTCTCAAGCATTCCTTCGATACCCCTAATCTGTCCTTCAATTCTCTTAAGCCTGTTCATCAGGTTCCTATATTCCATATGCGAACGCTTTCGGTGGCGCTCAGAAATTTCTGTCATCTCTTCTCCTCACATGCAAACGCTTAATAGTTTATCTATATATAATAAAATCTACGTCGATATCATATACCCCCTACCCCTATAAGTCAAGGATGCCTAACTACACTTATATATTTTTTTATTAGTCTATATTCCTATATTACTTTGTAATTATTACAAAATAATAGTATGTATGTTCTATTGATTGGAATAGTCCCAAGTTCTTTTAAAAATACAAGCTTTTCATATTACTTTTTTATATTGTACTGATCTCTTCTCTATCTTTTAGAGTGTTCGCCCCTAGAGTAATCTGTAATTCTAAAACATTAACTCTTCCCGAACACCTATTTAACTCAATTGTGCACCCAAACCTCGCAGCATGATTTTCCAAGAGTTTAACGCGATCTAGATAAATGTATTTTCTCTCTTCTGAATCCCATGGTGAATTTTCGTAATCATTATAACAACATATCATGGTTATATCTGCTGAACAATTCAATGTCACTATTGATGTTTCTTCTAATATTTGATCTACTGAATGAAGTCTACATTCTATGTCAGATATATTTTCCAAATAGGTTTCATCATAATCATACCCCTCTATGCAACATTCTCTATCATAGCTCATACCGCAGACATAAATACAGTCACAATCCCTTACTCTCTCTTCTATATCTATGATTATTGATTCAATATTGCTTTCTAAACTACTAATTGTTTCCTTATAACCTTCTTTATCCTTATTAATCATGTCAAATAAGTCACTTAGCGATTCTAGCAAATGGTAATTTTCACCTTCAAATGCTCTATTAAAACCTTTATCAGCACTAATAATATATATATTTTCTTTATCGAATCTTTTTTTTACCTGTTCAATAATAAAAGCATCTGGAAACTCCTCTTTTTTCTTTTCTTCAAAAGGAGGTTTCATATCAAAATAGTCTTCTATTATTTTATTTGCATTGATATTACCAGAATTTAGAATCTCAGGTTTTAAGTCATTAATATACTGTTCAAACCGCAAATTGCATTCTTGGACTACATTCTCTTCACAAGGTATATTTATAAATGATTCAAAACCCGCAGCACATAACATTTCGTTTGAAACCATCTTTTTAATATTCTTACTGCATTTTTTCACACTTCTTGTTACTTCAATTGCTTTTTCTTTAAGGTGGTGCTTCACCTCTTTAATTACAATATCACTCAAAATTAGATTTATTGTCCCATCGTTCACATATTCTCGTAATATGTGAAAAATTCCATCTATTCCAAAATCAAATTTAGCTCCAAAAAAAATATTAGTATCTATAGTTACATTAATAGGGTACTTGTGCATTTATTTCCACTCTTTCTTTTTGAAATTTATATAATTACCTACTCTCGAAATGCTCTGCCACCATCTCAAGATCCTTTATAATTGGCAGATGCTGCGGACATATCGCCTCACATTGACCGCACGAGATACACTCGCTGGCCTTTCCAAATGTCATAGTCGTTCTCTCGTAGTACTCGCACTGAGGCGTCCACTCTCTATCGCTATCTTCATGCATATCCGTATTGTACAGAGAGAAGTATCTCGGAATAGGAATATTCATAGGACATCCCTCCGTGCAGTACGAACAGGCTGTGCACGGGATAGTAATGGAGCTATTTATTATACTGACCACTTTATCTATGATCTCATATTCATCTTGTGATAGAGGCTTGAACTCTTTCATGTATGAGGTGTTGTCGAGCAGCTGCTCCATGCTGCTCATACCGCTTAGAACTACTTTTACATTCTCTAGGCTAGCAACGAAACGTATCGCCCAAGAAGCAACGGACATATCGGGATGGTACGCCTTGAGTAGAGCTTCAGCTTCGGCAGGGACATTTGCAAGAATTCCTCCCTTAACGGGCTCCATTACCACGACATCCATTCCATGCTTAACAGCTACCTCGTAACACTTTCTGGACTGAACGCCCTCACTATTCCAATCGAGATAGTTAATCTGCAGCTGAATAAATTCAAATTCAGGGTGATCAGTTAGGAACTTATCTACATGCTCAGCGTCCTCATGAGAAGAGAATCCGAGATGTCTTATAATACCCTCTTCTTTCTTCTGCTTTAGGTACTCAAAGCAGTGGAGTTCTTTAAATTTATCGATGTTGTCACGTCCGACATCGTGAAGGAGATAGTAATCGAAATATCCCGCACCTGTCTTCTCTAGCTGCGCTTCAAAATACGCATCTCGCTCCTCTTCCGTGTTAAAAAAACCTGCATGCATCTTGGTAGCGAGCGTGTATTCACTCCGCTCATGTCTCTCTACTAGAAATTTCTTTGTCGCTGGTTCACTCTCTTTATTATGATACATCCATGCGGTATCAAAATATGTAAATCCCTGATCTATAAACGCATCTGCCATGCATTCGCACTCAGGTATATCGATGCTCCCTGCGTCATCTGGATTCGTCTGAGGCAGTCTCATAAGTCCGAACCCTAATTTATATCTAACGTCCATCTTCCCCTCCGTACATATTAAAAGTCAAAATAATTGTTAATCTATATAATTCGCAGCTGTCAATCTTAAGTGGTTTACGCTTTTGGACCACACATTTCAATTAACTAGCTGCATTTTATCCGAGTATTTTCGCCACTCTTTCAGCTAGTACAGGCACCACCTCTTCCATAAACCACGGGTTCTTAGCCTGCCAGCGGAAATTGAGCGGACTCGGATGTACTATCGGGAAGTACTTTGGCAGGTATTCTTTGTAGCTCCTTACGGTTTCAGTTAAATTCCTCTTCATCTCCCCCTTTAGGTAGTAATCCATAGAATATTTCCCGATTAGAAGAGTCATCTCTATATCTGCGAGCTCATCCAAAATCTCGTGGTGATACTCTTCAGCTATGAACTTTCTTGGCGGCAAATCCCCTGTCTTGCCCTTTCCTGGATAATAAAAATCCATCGGTAAAATCGCAATCTTATCGGAATAGAAGGTCTTCCTATCTATACCCATCCACGAGATCAGCTTTTCTCCAGACTTGTCGTCAAAAGGGATTTTAGACTCCTCTACTTTTCTCCCTGGAGCCTGACCTATTATCAGGATTTTGGCATCTTTATTAAGCTGAAAAATTGGCGGAATGCCGCGCCTTGTGTACTCGGTATTTCTCTCATCAGCTTTTAATTCCTCTACAATTTTCGAAATAGACATCTTTAGCCCTCCTAATTTTCTTTAACCAAGCGCAACATCTAGTGTCATCATGATTGAAAATCCAACAGCGAACATAAGTACACCACTATGCGAATGTTCCCCTTCTGACATCTCAGGTATAAGTTCTTCTACAACGACATACAGCATTGCTCCAGCTGCAAAGCTGAGCATGTACGGCAGAATCGGAGTCAGCGCTTGTGCGAACATTATCGTAAGAATGGCACCTATCGGCTCAACCACACCCGATAGCACGCCATTTCTAAATGCACGGTGCCTCGATGAGCCAGCTGAGTAAAGTGGCATGGATATGATTGCACCTTCAGGAAAGTTCTGAATCGCTATTCCAAGTGAAAGCGCAAGCGCACCCCCAAGTGATATCCCTGAATTGCCAGTCATCCAGCCAGCAAATACGACGCCGACAGCCATCCCCTCAGGTATGTTGTGAAGTGTGACCGCTAGAACCAGCATCGTCGTCCTAGACAAACTGCTCTTTGGTCCCTCAACTTCATTAGTAGCAGCATGCATATGAGGAATCACGTGATCCATAAGTAGCAGAAATCCGATTCCAATCCAAAATCCAATCACCGCCGGTATAAAGGCGAGTCTCCCCATGCCTGAACTCTCCTCCATAGCAGGAATTAGGAGACTCCATATAGATGCAGCAACCATTACGCCTGCAGCAAAGCCACTGAGCATACGCTCAACACCTTTACTGAGGTCTTTTTTCATAAAGTATACGCAAAACGCGCCAAGAGATGTCCCGATAAATGGAATCATGACGCCATATATAACATTGAGATTAATACCCAAAAGCCCTCCTATTTGAATTCACCTTGATACAGCTTCATCTATTACAACTACAACTTATGCTATAATTGTGTGACTCTCATTATACACCTAGGAGACTGAATTGAAACAGAGCACAAGATTAAAAAACATTGATAGAACTAACCATCATGACATTTCTGCGAAAGGTAAAAGCGGGCGCTCTTTCACACCTGCATCTGCAAGTACATCATCTGTAATCAGCACTGATGTGATAATAGTCGGTGCTGGTGCGTCAGGACTGATGTGTGCTGCAAGCCTAAAAACCGGCGGTTTAATCCTCGAAGGTTCTTCCCGTGTTGGGACGAAGCTCCTGATGAGCGGCCATGGTCATTGCAACATCACGCATGCTGGCAGCATCAAGGACTTCCCTAGCTGCTATGGTGATGCTGGAAAATCAATCCGCAAGATTCTGTATAAATATAGCAATACCGACCTGGTTTCATTCCTCGATTCTCGAGGAATCAAAACCGTGACACAAGCAGACGGCAGGGTATTTCCTGAATCGATGAAAGCTCAAGATGTGAGAGATGCATTTCTATCAGCCTCTTCACAAAACGGTTTTAAGGTCATCACTAATAGAAAGGTTGTTGAAATCAAAGCTTATGACAAAGAACCACTTAATGATAAAACGAAAGAATTAGATACAGGAAGATACATAGTTATAGCAGAGACTCCAGATGGTCAGAGATTTTGTTACGAAGCAAAGCATCTCGTGATAGCAACTGGAGGTAAATCTTATCCAAGAAGCGGATCAGATGGCTCTATGTTCGACGTTGTAAACGAAGGACTTGGATTGGCGCACACGGAATTAAAGCCATCGCTTGCACCGTTAGATATAAAAGGGTATCCATACGGCGAGCTATCTGGAATTTCGTTTGATAAGGTAGAAGTTAGCATATATCCAAATGCAGGCAGGCGCCTTGTGCTTTTAAATGGCTCTCTGCTCCTTGCCCACGATAGCTTCACTGGACCAGTAATTCTCAATTCATCAAAATACGCAGAGCCAGGCTGCTGGCTTCAAATCAATTATGTGGGGATGAGCAGAGATGAAGTTCTTGCCAGACTTATCTCAGCTACTGGCACCGAGTTCAAATCCTCGCATGGCAGATGTTCTGGTGCAAGAATCGCGCAAAGCAGCGAACTCGGAGCTATAATTGCTAAAGAGTTCGCTCTGCCGCGCCGCTTCGCCAAGGAAGTGGCGAAGCGTTCCGCTTGCAGCGCGAAGAAGGCCGCCGTCCTCCTCACGGAGGACCGATTCGAAATCGAATCGCGCGGTGACTTCAGCAAGGCCATCGTCACCGCGGGTGGCCTCTGCCTCGACCAGTTTGACTGCAAATCGATGCAGCTCAAATCCGCCCCAAACGCCTACTGCATCGGAGAGATGCTAGACGTAGACGGAATCACAGGTGGCTATAACCTCCAGTTCGCCTGGTCCTCGGCTAGGGCTGCGGCAGCTTCAATAGAAAGCAAATATTAATAATTCATTTCCTATCTGTGCAGAAGATTAATATTACAGATTTATAATCACTAAGCATCGCTAGCAGTTACTCAATTTTAAGCCAAAAAATACAATCGCTATACCCCTTGTAATCCCAAGGGATATAGCGATTTTTATAACTCATCTTGTCCTATAACTATAGATACGAAACCGTCTCACTAAGCGCCTTGCGTTTAAAGTGATTCGGTAGCGGAGTTCCTTCCTCTGCGGCGTACCCAAGGTCCATAGCCATGAGTATCTCTTCATTTTCAGGAAGTCCGAGCGCCTTATGCAGCTTCTCTGGATCTAGGAAATTAATCCAGCAGCTGTTTAACCCTTGGTCAGCTGCAGCGAGAATCATATGAGTTGCAACGATTGATGCATCCTCAATTCCCGAATCCCTCTTTTCACCTGGATACACATAGACATTGGTCGTATCGAAGGCTACCACTAACACAGTTGGCGCACCATATCTACAAGGAGTTTCAATATCAAATTTATCCAGCGCTTCCTTTGATTCCAGCACGTACACGTGCTGTTCCTGCAGGTTCTTAGCAGTTGGAGCAAGCCTTCCAGCCTCGAGCACCGCCTCTAGTTTTTCGCGCTCTACTTTCTTGTCCGAGTATTTCTTGCAAGAATATCTGCTTTCTATAACTTCCTTAAATTCCATAATACCCTCCTCTTTTCAGCATTAAACGCATTATTTTTTACATAGTTCATTAGCGCTAGCAGTCAGCACATATGAATTGATTCACTATCTCTTTTTCTTCATCGATAGTGCAATTTTCTTACGCTTCTCGTCAGCAGATAAGACGCGGACATTCACGATATCCCCAACCTTTACCACGTCGAGCGGATGCTTTACGAATTTATCCGACAGCTCAGAGATATGTACGAGCCCATCCTGATGAACGCCTATATCCACAAATGCTCCGAAGTCCACGATATTACGAACTGTTCCCTTGAGCTCCATATCTGGTCTTAGGTCGCTTATCTCCAGCACATCACTTCTTAGCAGCGGTGCTTCAGCCTCTTCTCTAGGGTCCCTTCCTGGCTTTTCGATTTCATTCAAAATATCCTTTAGCGTATATTCACCGATATTCGCAGCTTCTGCCAGCTGCTTCATCGAAGGTCTATCCGACTTGCTATTTCCATGCCTGCTACCGAACTTTTCCTGCAGCTTGTTCTTGGAACTCAAACTTTCTGAGATTCCCTTAGCTGCACCTGTTATGATATCAGAAGGCTTGTATCCCATAATTTCTAGCACCTTACGGGCCGCATCATAACTCTCCGGGTGAACCGCCGTGCAATCTAGTGGCTCCTTGCCATCTCTGATGCGAAGGAATCCAGCGCACTGTTCAAACGCCTTAGGACCAAGCTTAGCAACCTTGAGTAGCTGCTTTCTGCTGTCAAATCTCCCGTTTTCCTCACGATACTTCACGATATTAGCTGCAATCGGTTTACTGATTCCCGAAACGTATTCTAGAAGTGAAGCGGAAGCTGTATTTAAATCTACACCTACGCTATTTACACAGTCTTCTACAACTGCACCGAGCGCTTCTGCCAATCTCTTCTGATCCATATCGTGCTGATACTGTCCAACTCCGATTGAACGCGGATCGATTTTAACGAGCTCTGCGAGCGGATCCTGAAGCCTTCTAGCAATCGATGCAGAGCTGCGCTCACCTACATCGAGATCTGGATATTCCTCCGTAGCTAGCTTGCTAGCCGAGTATACCGAAGCGCCTGCTTCATTTACGATTACATACTGGAGCTTTTTCTTAGGATTTGCATAGAGTCCATGCTCGTACTCCTTGATGAATTCTGCGATTATCTGCTCCGACTCACGGGAAGCCGTGCCGTTTCCGACAGAGATGATATCTATATCGTATTTCTTCACTAGCTTTGCTAAAGTCAGCTTTGCTTCTTTAACCTTATTCTGCGGTGCGGTCGGATATATAACAGTTGTGTCTAGAATCTTTCCAGTCGCATCTACCACAGCGAGCTTGCAGCCTGTTCTAAATGCCGGGTCCCAGCCGAGAACTGTCTTCCCGCCGATAGGTGGCTGCATGAGAAGCTGCTCTAGGTTGCTTGCAAATATCTTTATCGCACCTTCCTGTGCTCCAATCGTCAGCTCATTTCTGATTTCAGTTTCGATAGACGGGGCTATGAGCCTCTTATATGCATCAGCTGCCGCTTCTTCGATATACTGCTGAGTGACCTTGTTAGCTGAGCTCTTTAAGTCTTTAAAAAGCCTTTCCTCTATCTTATCCACTGGAGCTTCAAGCTTCACACTGAGCACCTTTTCATTTTCTCCTCTATTGATAGCGAGGATTCTGTGTCCTGGGAGACCGTCTACCTTCTCTGCAAATTCAAAATAATTCTCATATACACTGCGTTCTCCGCTAGCCTCGAGTTCTGCCTTTACCGCTGGAATCACCGATGTGATGAGCACACCTTCCTTAGCAGTAAGTGTTCTAATCCAGGTTCTTATATCCGCATCATCCGATATATCCCCAGCGATGATATCTAGCGCTAGCTTGATTGCGGTATCAGCGTCATTTACCTCGTGCTCCTCATTTAAGTATTTGAGCGCCTCTTCTAGAACTGAAACTGTTGCATCCTGTGACATGATATATGTCGCCAGTCCTTCAAGCCCCTTTTCCCTTGCAATCATCGCACGAGTACGTCTCTTTGGCTTGTAAGGTCTATATATATCCTCGACTGCAACGACTGTCTCGGCCTGCTCTAGCTTAGCTAGAAGTTCATCGGTTAATTTTCCTTGGGACTCTATTGATGAAATTACTGTCTGCTTTCTCTCTTCGAGCGAACGTAGGTACTTAAGCCTCTCATCAAAGCGCCTAAGGACCTCATCATCAAGTGCTCCCGTCGCTTCCTTTCGGTATCTCGCGATGAAAGGAATAGTATTCCCCTCATCGATGAGATTGATTACAGCCTCGGCCTGCCAAGGTTTAATGCCTAGTTCCTCCGTTATCTTCTGTGTAATGTCCATATTAATTCAGCATGCTGCTATCAAGTATCAGCATTATCTCCCCTTCGTTGTCATATGCGCGGTAACGAACCTTCTGTCCTGCTTCAAGCCCGAAGCCCTGCTTTGGTGGATTATGAAGTGTGCCGTAAAACTCATTGTCTCCAAAATCAGTCGTTCTCACCCACACTACCTCTGGCAAAAATCCCTTCTTTCCCACCGTCACACTCACGAAGTCCGGAAGTTCAATGTTTCGCCCACCATCCAGCATCTCCAGCTCTCTAAGCATTGTCATCTTCTTATCTGCAGACTCTAAATTATCTCGTATATCATCTGCTACATCATCAAATTCCGATAAGTCGGCGTCCTGCTCGCTCACAGGTTCAAATTCATAATCCTTAACATCATTAAATCTTACCCTTGCGTACCTCTCGGAACATCTCGGTCCTACCTTTAGCTTCCCATCTTCAGCCTTCTTTGCAGAGGCTAATAGATTAAAGCTAGTGCCTACGAGATCCTCACAGAAGCAGTATGCAATTACCCCTGTTGCACCATCGATTATTTCTATTGTGTCAGATAATCCTTCTAACGCATCAGGGCACTCGATATAGATAAACTTATGAAATATCTGTCTAAAAGTTGCTTCATCAATATACATGTCAAATCTCCGATTTAAAGCTTCATACTTCTCTATCTAATTAAGCTAATTATACTTTCTGCAATTTGACTTGCAAAAATACATTTATTAGCCATTAATTATACCATGATATTGTTTTTTCTCACATAATCATCACACAGTGACGAAAAAAAATGTTAAAGTGAAATTAATAAAAATTGTACGCAATTAATCTGAATGCTCGTATTCTGATTTTGAGTAATATAAGGAGGACAAGAAAATGGCAGCAATTGAATTAACATCAGAAAACTTTGAACAGGAAGTTCTGCAGGCAGATAAGACAGTTCTAGTTGATTTTTGGGCTTCTTGGTGCGGACCATGCAAGATGCTATCGCCAGTCATCGAGGAAATCGCTGACGAGAGAAGCGACATCAAGGTTGGCAAGGTCAATATAGATGAGCACCCAGAACTTGCTCAGAAGTACGGCGTTATGAGTATCCCAACAGTACTTGTAATCAAGGACGGCGAGGAAGTAAACAAGTCGGTAGGAGCAGTTCCTAAGAAGGCTCTCCTCGATCTTATCGGCTAGTATATTGCCTCCCGGCAGTACAACGTATAAAAAACTAATGAGTGATAAAGCACCTCACTGGCTAAATCCAGCGAGGTGCTTTGTTATACTTGTATTTATGACTTTGTAAATTAACCTCTCCATTTTCATAATAAAAAACCGTGCAACTAGTAAGGCCATCTTCTTCCTTTAATTGCACGGATTCTATTATTATTGAAAATTTATTACTGGAGATATATACTATCTGGCTTTATTTTCCTGTACCGCCTGCACATCCTCTAGCAAGGCAGCTTCTTCTGCCTCACTTATCTCATGCTTTGTAATCTCCACATAGGACTGCGTGAGTCTGATTGCATAGAGCGTTCTCACAATGAAGCTGATGATGTACGCAGCAGTTAACATGAATAAGAATATCTGCATACCCCTTAACGCACTGTACAAAGCTACGAATGAATACGCACCTCCAGCAATTATTTTGAGTATATATTTCTTTAGAACGAACACGATGCCCATCACACCAATTGTCACTATCACCGTGGTAACAATCATCGCCATTCTATATATTTTCTCAGTCATAGTGATTACTTTAGATAATTCTTGGCTGCCAAGCACATCTGCGATTCTTCTAGTCCCGAGCAGAATATTTCTCATATAGATTATATTTAGAATATTACTAACAACCAGTACTGCAAGAAGCATTATCACTAAGCTCCATACTAAGACACTCACTGTGCCAGTATTGATATTATCTGTCCTGAATGAAATGACAACAAAATTACTGGCAGCAAATGCGAGGACTACAAATGCTATTATGGATAAGAAAATGAAGATGAGGTATGCAATATATACCTTGCAAGCCTTTCGATAGAACGGATTGAGTTTCTGGAGTCCATTTAAACCCATGATGTATAATATTGCATTTGCTATGAACATAACTAAGATTAAGTCAGGAGCAATCTTCGTATTGAAGATCAGAACGCCATCTGACATCTCTGACATCGCCGCTATCTGAAGCAGTGTAAATAGTCCAGTAACACCGTTTATCAGTATGTACGTTACTTCTATCCAAATAGCAATATTTACATACTTTAGACCACGGTAATCAATCGCAGTTTTATCCATTTTATCCTCCTTTCTTATTTTTCACTTATATTGATTGTAATTCTCTATATTAATTTTCTGCATCAATTTTCAGCAAAATCTAGCGTATTCATAATAATAAACACAGTGTTTCAATTTCATTATATGTTTGAATAAGTTGAGGAAACAACTAATATAATGTAAAATAATAAATAATTAAGAATTAGAAGTTAAGTTAGAAAAGAGGAGGAACTATGGACGATAAGCAATATAAAGAAGCATTTAACAACAACGTGCCAGATGGCTATGATGCTGATACATATATAATCGTTTGCCCTGTATGTAGCAAGGAGTTTCAGGCATCACCTGGAGATGCAGTATGTCCAGAGTGTGGAGCTGAGCTAAGTTTTACAATCGAAGACAAGTAGATTTATAGTTTTCATCAAAGATAGAAAATCACCTACAGTCAGACTGCTGACTATAGGTGATTTTTATTATCTTACAGTAACGTATATACCGCGGTCGCCGCTAACCTCTACCTTGAGAGACTTGAAGTCGCTAACAAATTCCTTAAGGTACTTGTAACGCTTACCGCCCTTCTTGCTGTAATACCTCACATCGAAATTCTTATAGATGCGGTTTAGCTCATTTCCGATAAGTCCGAGATCTGTAGGCTTACCCTTATCATTATTCTCCATGATAATCTGCTGAATCTTCGCCTCTATTGCCTTCTTGCTAGGAGTGTTGGCGGTATTCTCAGCCACATCCTTGCTGCGTTCCTGTTTCTTCTGCTTTTTATACTCAGCTTCGAGAGCTTCCTCAGCGAGGCGCTCCTCCTCTGCCTGCTTGGCAAGAAGGTCTATATAGATGAACTTATCGTAGGCATTTTCGAGAGCCTCTGTAGCCTTGTCCGATTCTCCCATACCGAGCACTAGGCATCCTGACTCGCTCAGTCTTCTCGCTAGAGACGTAAAATCACTATCAGAAGAAACTATGCAGAAACCTTCGACATTGCTTCCGTACAAGATATCCATTGCATCGATTATAAGAGCTGAATCAGATGCGTTCTTGCCTCTCGTGTTGTTAACCTGCATCATAGGCTTTAGTGAGTGCTTTCTGATCTCTTGCTCCCACCTAGTCTTAACGATGCGTTCCCAGTTGCCGTAGATTCTTTTATACGAACAGATACCATACTTCTCGATTTCGTCGATTATGTAACCCGCATACTGAGCTGAGATGTTTTCCGCATCTATGAGTAGTGCAATTCTCACTTCATCTGTCATCTTAATTTTCCTTATATTTATTAATTTCAGCAACAACAGCTTTCGAAATTCTCTCCAGTCTGCTCTCCGCTGCTGACTCTGCACCGTAGAAACCAAAGTAAATCTTGAACTTTGGTTCTGTTCCGGAAGGTCTAAAAGCAATCCAGTCGAGACCGCTTAGCTCGTATAGAAGAACATTTGATTCAGGAAGGTAATCCGTATAGTTCTTTACGTCAAGCACTCCGAGTTCAGTTCCAGGTTCACCAAGCTTGCCGTCGAGCGTTCTAAGATGCTCCATAAATCTTTCCCCAACACCAACGCCTTCCACGCATACACTACCTTCTGCGGAGTATCCGTAGAGCTTATGCAGGGATTCCAGCTGCTCGATTAGAGTAACACCGTTCGCCTTGGACAGAGTTGCGATTTCAGCTATAGCTACTGCGGCCATCACGCCATCCTTATCGCGGACAGCCTGGTTAAGCATGTATCCATTGCTTTCCTCAAACCCGAACATAAATCTTTCCATTCCATTATCGGATCTCTGCCTAATCTGCTCGGCAATATTCTTTATGCCCGTTAAAGTTTCATATAGTTTAACGCCATATCTAGCGCAGATGGCTCTTGCCAGGTGGGTCGATACGATTGAAGTTACCACATATCCATTTTCTGGAAGATTACCCAGCTTCTTTGCCTCAGAAAGAAGATACTCGAGGAGTATCGCCCCTATCTGGTTTCCTGTAAGCCTCTTATATTCGCCCTCATCATATACCGCTACGCCTAGCCTATCTGAGTCTGGATCTGTAACGATAATGATATCAGCCATCGACATCTCAGCGTATCTCTTAGCCAAATCATACGTATCATCATACTCAGGATTTGGAACCCTTAGACTTGGAAAGTCACCATCTGGATTATCCTGCTCATTTACTGCAAATACCTTTTCGTATCCCAGTTCACGAAGCGCCCTTCTTACCGGCTCTCGTCCCGAGCCATTGAGCGGTGAATACACAATACGAAGCGAAGCTCTCGATCTTCTGCTGACACTGCTGCTATTAAACGAGTCCATGATCATCGCATCGTAGCTGTCGTCGATTTCCCTGCCAAAATATGTAATAGCTCCGTCCTTTACGAGATCTTCGAAGGACTCCGCTGTTGAAAGTATCTCTATACCCTGAACAGCATCTCTGATGCGACTCTTAATCGCCTCGGTCTCTTCATCGATCATCTGCGCTCCATCGGATCTGTACGACTTAAAGCCATTGTATTCCTTAGGGTTATGCGATGCTGTAATCATTATTCCACCATCTGCTGCAAAATTCCTTATAGCATAAGATAGCATAGGCACCGGACGCAGTCTGTCTGAAAATAGAACCTTAACACCTGCCGCACAGCTAGCCACGGCGGCAGCCTCTGCAAGCTCTCTTGAATTATTACGTGAATCGTACGAAATAACGATTTTTACTTCCTTGCCCTCATGCTTTTCTTTAAGCATCTCTCCCATAGCATATGCTGCAGTAGCAACTGTATAGATATTCATTCGAGCTGAACCTACTCCCATAGTCGCCCTCATGCCAGCCGTGCCAAAATCGAGCTCCTCGCTGAAGCAGCTTTCAATCTCCTCTGGTCGGGATATCATATTCATCAGATACTGTCTCATATCTGAATCGATTCCCTTGGCATTGATCCATTCCGTATAATTTTTGATTGCCTTGTTCTCTTCCATACCAATTCTCTAATTCTAAACAACTATGCGCCTATAACTTTTCAAATACGAGCATGTACGTAGCCTGCAATTGCAAGTTCCGCACACGCTCGAAATAATGACATTTATTTTATTCTACAGTTACACTCTTTGCAAGGTTACGAGGCCTGTCTATCTCGCATCCCTTTTCTTTGGCAACGTAGTATGCATATATCTGAAGCGGGATTACGCTTAGAAGTGGAGATACCTCATCCATGCACTCTGGAATGTAGAATGTCTCATTTGAATGCTCTTCTATAGCCGTATTACCTTCCTTTGCGATGGAAATCACGTGTGCATTACGCGCCTTAACCTCCTGAATGTTGGAAACCATCTTATCAAACAGCTTAGACTGTGTTGCTAGTGCAACGACAATAGTAGTAGGCTCCATAAGAGCAATAGTTCCATGCTTCAGCTCTCCAGCCGCAATTGCAAAGGAGTTTATATATGAAATCTCTTTGAGCTTTAGCGAACCCTCGTAAGCAACGCTAGAATCCATACCTCTACCGATAAAGAACACCTGGTCTCTATCGTAAAGCTTCTTTGCAAGCTTCTCGATATCACCTCTAAGAGTCAGAACCTTCTCCAATTTTTCAGGAATCTCAGATAGCTCGCTGACAACCTCTCTGTAGTACTCCTCTGATATGGTTCCTCGTAGGTCGCCTAGATATAGAGCTAATAGGTAAAGTGACAGAAGCTGAGTTGTGTAAGCCTTTGTTGAAGCTACTGAAATCTCAGGACCAGCCCATGTATAAAACACATCGTCAGATTCACGAGCAACTGTGCTTCCTACTACATTGACGATGGATAATACCCTCGCTCCCTTTCTCTTAGCCTCACGGAGTGCTTCAAGGGTATCCGCAGTCTCTCCAGATTGGCTGATTGCAATGAAAAGTGTCTTTTCGTCTACAAAAGGATCTCTATATCTGAATTCAGAAGCTACATCAACCTCTACAGGCATTTTTACGAACTTTTCAAAGATATTTCTACCAACTAGTCCGGCATGGTACGCAGTTCCACATGCTACGATGCAGATCTTATTGAATTTAGCAAAATCATCCTTAGTAAGCGTCATATCATAAAGCGACACTCTTCCATCATCGCTTAGATTGCGGTCAAGGGTCTCCTCTATAGCCTTAGGCTGGTCAAATATCTCCTTGAGCATGAAGTGTTCGTACTTGCCTTTTTCAGCGACGCTTTCGTCCCAGCTGATGTGCATCGTCTCACGCTTAATCTCCTTGCCAGACTCATCGTAGATTGTAACGCCATCTGGAGTGAGTATTACTGTGTCACCAGTCTCCAGAAGATAAACATCCTTTGTATACTTAAGAAGTGCCGAAAAATCTGAAGCTACGAAGTTACAGCCGTTACCCTTGCCGACAATTAGTGGGGCATTTTTTCTGTATGCTACAAATTTTTCTGGCTGATCCTCAGCGATTGCAGCGAGTGCAAAAGTTCCTGTCATCTCGTGAGTTACCTTGTCCATAGTAGCCTTTAGGTCACCGAGCTCGTTGTAGTATTTTCCGAACAGAACTGCAGCAACCTCAGAATCCGTATCACTCTTAAAAGTGAATCCTTCTTTCTCGAGTTGCTCTCTGATTTCCACATAATTCTCAACTGTTCCATTATGAACAAGTGCAATTCTGTTGTCATTGCTCATATGAGGATGTGAGTTTACATCAGATGGCGCACCGTGAGTTGCCCACCTTGTGTGTCCAATTCCCACGTGACCGCCTAGATTTTCATTTCCAATTAGCTTCTCTAGATTTACGATTTCACCAACGTGCTTTCTCAGCTTGATTTTGCCATCATTTACAACAGCGATACCTGCCGAGTCATAACCTCTGTACTCTAACTTCTTAAGTCCTTCGATAATGATGCCCTGAGGAGCCTCATTACCTACATAACCTACGATTCCGCACATATTGTTTCCTCCAAATATATTATTTCAAATAGCCAATCCACAGTTCCCCGTAGTTGCTATAACGATTCGCTCTCTATTATTTTAACAAAACTAAAATTCCCGCTATGTGTTGCCATGGCGGTTTATTTTGCCATATAGCTTATTTACTAATCACTTGCCAAATTTATCAGATATAAGTGCTGCCACCTGCTTCGCATATCCCTGAATTTCATCGATGTCCTCACCTTCTAGCATGACTCTGATCAGTGGCTCGGTTCCGGAAGGTCTTATCAGAACTCTACCTGTGCCCTCCATTTTCGCTTCGATATCAGAGATGAACTTCTTAACTTCCTCATCCTCTAGAGCCGTCGCCTTGAAAGCATTGTCCACCCTAGCATTTACTAGCGCTTGTGGATAAATCTGTATCTCGTCTCTGAGCTCACTGAGCTTTTTTCCAGAATCAAGATAAGCTTTCATGAACTGCAGCGACGATAGTACGCCATCACCAGTCGTCGTGTAGTTCAAGAATATCATGTGACCAGACTGCTCTCCACCTAGCACAGAGCCTGTCTCTCTCATGGACTCTAGAACATATCTATCGCCGACTTTGGTTACATCGACACCGATTCCATATTCCTTTAGGTGTTTATGAAGTCCGATATTACTCATAACAGTAGCTGTAATCTTGTCTGTTGCAAGAAGCCTTCTAGACTTTAGATATTTTCCGCATATGCAGAGCACTCTATCTCCGTCTATTATTCGACCCTGTTCATCCACAACGATGAGCCTATCCGCATCTCCATCGTATGCAAATCCAACATCCGCACCGAGCTCTACAACTTTCTGCTGCAGATTCTCAGGATGTGTGGATCCGCAGTTATCATTAATGTTAACTCCATCTGGACTATCACTTAGCACTGTAACTTCTGCCCCAAGTGCCTCATATACGACATGAGCAATCTCGAATGCTGCACCATTTGCAGTGTCGAGAACTACTTTTATGCCATCGAGCCTCTTGTCTATCGTCGAAAGCAGAAAGTCAGTGTACTGCTGGATCGCACTGGCATCGTCCTCACGGCAGGTTCCGAGCTTTGCCCCAACGAATTCATCTGTGCTGATTTCCTTCTCGCCCAGTATAATTGCCTCAATCTCCTGCTCAACACTATCATCCAGCTTATATCCTTCACCATTAAATAGCTTAATGCCATTGTATTCAAAGGGGTTATGGGATGCAGAGATAACGACACCTGCATCTGCGTTATACTTCCTTACTAGGTAAGCAACTGCTGGTGTAGGAACAATTCCTAGCTTTATCACATCTCCGCCAACGGAAAGCACTCCAGCCGTCAGCGCATTTTCAAGCATGTCCCCAGAGATTCTCGTGTCGCGCCCAATAACCATAACCGGCTTTTTATCGTTCTCACCGAGCACAAACGCTGCTGCTCTTCCGATATCGAATGCAAGCGAAGCTGTAAGTTCTGTGTTGGCCACTCCTCTTACACCATCTGTTCCAAACAATCTGCCCATTAGATTCTCCTTAATTCCTTCTCATATATATCCTGCAAAGTATAAATTCCATCTGTAATTTTATCGTCTTGCATAAACAGTCAATGCCAAATCGCAAGTTTAAGATACCCCGTCACTGAACTGTTATCGTAATCTGTGCACTTTCAAGTGCTGCCGTAAGTCCAGAATTATTGGTTAGATACGCTGTAACAGTATGCTGACCTGCCCCTAGACCACTTGCATCTGCGCTGATTACGAATGAACTAGCTGTGATGCTCGCTATCTTGTCCTTGCTGCCCGTTACGACGACGTTAACGCCACTATCCGCCTTCGCTGTATGACCACTAGCAACATTATTTATGTTGATTGAGCTAGCCGGAACATTCACGGTCTTCGATCCGCTCGTGCTCACCTTGACCTTGAGCTTTACGTGCCTTGATTCATTTGCTATGCTCACACCTTCTGGTAGGTCGTAATCGATATCCATATCCTCTGTCTCGGCTACAGAACTGATATCCATCTCTTTGGATGTAATTTCTGTTACGTTCTTGATATCCTTGCTTCTACCTTTGATAACTATAGTGCTCGGTGCGGAGTACGTCCTTGAAACACTGCCATCTTGTGTATTAGTAACCTTTACCTTGAGTTTAACAGTTTTGGTCTCACCTTTATATGCAGTTACAGATACCCTGTCAGGATCAGTAGTCAGATAGTCTATCTTGTGACCGCTTCCATCCACGGGGGTTACGACTGCGCTGAATTCTTTAGCTTTATCGGTGACCTTGTCAGCATCGAGTTCGAGCTTGACCGAGTCTACATTCTTAACCAGACTCTCAGCTCCTTGTACCTCTACTTCTTTGCTACTCTGCTTCTTGACTACAGGCTCACCAGATTGACCGTCTTTATATGTCGTATATGTGCTTACCTTCTTGACCTCTAGGTCTTCAACTGTGACCGAAATGCTGCTTTCACTCTGTGATTTGACCGCTATAGCACCAGGCACGCTCACTTGCACAGCCATCGAGTTTTCTCCCTTGCCTGCATTCGATGCATTGACGGTTGCGACGATGTCGGATTTCTTCAGCTCATTAATCGCCGAGCGCCTTCCAACAAGGGTAACTGAGATTTTCTCTGTATCAAGCTTGCTTACTGCCAAATCATTCTTGGCAAGCGTCTTGGAGTTTGCGACCGTCACAGGAATATTCGTATACGTACGGCTGATTGTTGGGTTTATGCTATATACTACGTAAAGCCAGGAGGCAAATGCGATTGCAACCGAAAGCGCTAGGTTGAGCTTGTTGATCCTCTTGCTGCTTGTTTCGTTACTTTGCATCGTGCTTCCCCCCCTTTCGGCGTACTAGCTTCGCAACCCTACCGTACATCCCCCTTTCAGATGGCAGATACATATTGAGAAGCATCTTCTCGATTGTCTTGAGATCTACGAATCTGCGAATCTTTCCATCTTCAGCGATCGATACCACTCCGGTCTCTTCAGAAACTATTATTATCAGAGCATCACAAACCTCGCTGAGCCCTACACCTGCTCTGTGCCTCGTTCCTAGGTTTCTGCCAATGTTCTTCTTCTCTGTCAGCGGGAATACGCATGATGCCGCATGGATTCTAGCACCACGAATAATCACTCCACCGTCGTGAAGTGGGGAACCTTCGTAAAATAAATTTCCCAGAAGCCTGACGGAAATCTCAGCATCTACCACAACCCCCGTTTCGATAATATCGTTAAGCATCGTCTCTCGCTCAATTGCGATTAATGCCCCTGTCCTTGTGGCTGAGAAATCATCGATTGCACTCACAAGGGCATCTACCGTTTCAACAGCCTTATTCTTATCGATATTGCGGAACGAGTTCGTGTTCATGAGATTCTTACGCCCCACCTGTTCGAGCGCCCTACGCAGCTCTGGCTGAAATAACACGACAACTGCGAAGAGTCCCATGGTGAATAGGCTCTTGAGTAGCCAATTTAGCAGATACAGGTTGAATATGTCCGATACAAAAAACGCAACTATGATAATTACCAGCCCTCGTATGAGCTGCATCGCCCTGGTTTCTCTAATAAAACCGATCATCTTATAAACAATATAAGACACGATTGCTATATCCAGCGCGTCTTCCGGTCTGAAGTTAGACATTATACTTTGAATCGAACTTAGCATATCGGTATCCCGTCCCTCTTAAAATCGTCCATTTTACATGGCATAAGTTATATTATTATACTATTTTGAGAGGTTTTTATCAATAAGAGTGAAGGTGTGGTTTTGGTGTAATTCGAACGAAAAAAAGAGTCAATCACCATTGTGACGATTGACTTTTTCTGTAAACTACTTAAATATATTTATTTCATCTTTACTAAGTAATTTTAATCGTAAATCTTATGCTTTTTTCACATCGTTCTAGCTTGTGCTCAATCCCGTAACTTAATAGAATATTTCTTACTATATACAGACCTAGTCCATTGCTATTATCCTTTCCTACGTCAAAGTTCACTTCAAATAGTCTTTCACAATCGAGATTTTCTGCGTCATCGTAAGTATTATCTATATATATCCAACCGTTATCTGAACCGATATCTATGATACCTCCTGTATCCGAATACTTTACAGCATTACCAACTACATTGGATAGTATCACCTTAAGAGCACTCTTACCTATGTAAATTTTTTCATCACCGAGACGGTTGTTGATTGAGATACTTCGTTGCGCAGCCATAAGTTCATACTTATCTAGAACCTCCTGCAAAATCTCATTTATAACCACTTCTTCCTCGTCATCACTAAGGTGATCGAGCGAAGAAACAGAGAGAATCTGCGATATATTCTGTGCCAACCCATTGACTATCTCAATGCAGTTGTCAATATAGCTATCACGATTCTTATACTTGCCAATGTTATATTTCATATTTTCAAGAATAATTTTGAGGCTAGCTAATGGAGTTTTTAGTTCGTGAGAAGCACCTCTAAAGAAGTCAAATTTTAGCTTCTCAAGCTTTATAATCTCTTCATTCTTGACCTCAAGATCATCTATCAGTTCAAGCAAAGCTACATACAAGTCATTAATTTGCGCTTTGAGTTGTCCTATCTCATCTGATGATTCGACAGGCAAAAGAGCGTTTCTATCAAGCTCCATCATTCGAGTTGTAACTTCTTTTATTTCTTGAACATTTCTTGTCAAAAGTCTTGCATATATCAGCGATACTAAAACTGATATCGCTAGTGAAACTGCTAAAGATATAGGAAGTAATTTTATTATTAGTCCCTTGGCCTCTTGTCGCATATCAGCAGTTGAAACAAAATTCACCGCAAGCTCACTGCCATCCGCAAGCCTTATTTTACGCGACTCGATGATGAGCGAATTATTACTACTCGCCTTATCAACGCTATCATCCGCCACATCTCCGACTTTAAGTTCATCCTCCTTGATGCTGTCACTCACTACATAAGCTTTAATCTCACTGCTCTTAGAATAGAATGTCAGATACTGCTGAGCGAAGCTCTTGTCCTTGCCCGTAAGCGCCGCAGATACTGCATTGGCCTTGGATGTGATTTCACTCTTTCTGCTCTCTAGGTAAATTTTAGGAAACATCAGAAACACCATCAGATGCACCACTACGATTAGCACACCGAGGATGGTGAATGTCTGGATGAACATTTTAGGGAATATTTTTAGTCTTTTCATTTCCTCTCCAGTTTATATCCTACGTTCCTAATAGTTACTATACAGTCTAGCTCAAGCTTTCTCCTTAGCTCCTTTATGTATACATCTATCACTCGGTCAAAAGGAGGCTCCTCTGTCGCCTTCCACACACCGTCTATAATCTGCTCTCTAGTCAGTGCTCGCCCTTCATTGTGGACGAGAAATTTTAATATATCTACTTCCTTAGCATTGATATCTATAGGCTTCCCTGCAAGCTTCGCCGTATAGCTTGCAAAATCCACCTCTGCGCTATTATAACTGAACTTATCCGCTACTACGTAGTAACGCTCGATTAGAGAATCAACGCGGGCACGGAGCACTGGCAAGGAGAACGGTTTCTCGAGATATCCATCCGCCAAGCTCGTATATGCATCAATTTTATACTCTTCATCGCTAAATGCCGTAAGCATAAGAACAGGTAATTTGCTTCGTTTTCTAATCTCCTTTAGAACTTCTAAACCATTAATATATGGCATCTGAATGTCGAGAATTACAAGACTGATATCTTGTTCATCAAATTTTGCGAGAGCCTCTCGTCCATCAGATGCTTCAATCGTATTATAACCAAACTCAGAGAGGAAGTCTGCGACTCCCTCCCTGATATTCTGATCGTCTTCAACTATAAGAATCTTCATTGACCCTCCAGTCTCTATCTCGCGTCTATAAGCAGCTCCTTCGGTCTCTTGCGCAGGATGTGGTATGTAGAAATGAGTAGTGATATAGCTAGTACTACTGTCATAAAGAGCACGACATAAAGCACAGCTCTCCCGTTAATGATAACATCTAAACTTGTCAGAGTCTTGTTAAATCCGTCAACTTCTGCACCTCCACCGAGACCTGCCGAAGCGGACTCCTTGGAGATACCCTTAGCAATATTCCCCGTGACGCTTTGAAGCACCTTGTTTCCTATAACTTTGCCTAGCATCCCTGATGCAAAGAACGAAATAATATAAGCAGGAATCGTTATAAATGCGAGCTCTGCTGCAAACTGTCCTGCGATTTCCCTTTTAGTTCGGCCGATCGCCAACAATACAGCAACTTCTTTCTTTCTCGAGTTCATCCAGAGGAACAGAAGGAGTGAAACTACAAGCCCTGCAAACACTATACCTCCCACAAATAGCTTATTTGCCGATGAATAGATTCCCGAAATTGACTGCTGCAGCGCTGGATAGTTTGATGTGCTCTTCACTAGCGTGTAGTTCTGCCAATCTATATCGAGCCCCTCAACTTTCTTGATAACTTTATCGAGGTTCTGGTCTCCCTTTACGAAGAAAGTCGCATCCTGATACACTGCAGTCTGCTCTGTATTTCCGTACAGCTTTGCTGCTGTGTCGATGTCGCTGATTATATTATTCTCATAGAGTTCTACCGCTGCACTCACGCCACCTTGGTTGTGCCCATCAAATAAGCCTTTGATCTCAACCTCTATGGTCTCGTCCGCCTGCTTCTCGTTGTCTGCGTCGTACTGATTAGACCTTATTTTAATCTTGTCGCCAACCTTGAGATTATTCTTCTCAGCAAGGTCTTTGTGAATAAGTACCTTATTCTTATCATTCTTCCCAAGATGCTTTCCCTCTACAAGTCTAAATGTACCAGCTACAAACTTCATATCCTGCGACGAATCGTTTACACCAGTTACCATCACAGTGCTCTTAAACTTCTCTATGCGCTCCGCATCTTCATTCTGATTTGTCGCATCAGTTCTGATTATCTCGTATCCAACGAGATCAGCTACTGCTCCGATTCTCTTGATGTATCCGTTTACATAGCCAGATTTCACGATTTTATTGATATCTTCGTTACGAATGTTTCCGCCGCCTCTAGCAGTTCCCATATTAACCTGGCGATTTATCTCCATGGTGAAGCTATTCGTTATGTCACCAAAAGTTTTTGCTGCCGATTTGTTAGTCGCGTCCTTAATTGCAAGTCCAACCATACTCAATGTAGCCATCGCAGTAATGACGAGCAATATAATCAGAGATTTTAGACTCTTTCTTGTGACATATGCAAATGCATTTTTAATCATCGTCATCCTCCTAGTTATTCTTTCTCGTCTCTTTGAGCTTCTTGCCACTAAGCTCCATAACTACATCGGCTGCATTTGCAACTTCTTTGCTATGTGTAACTACGATGACACACTTATCCCTCTCTTGAGCCAGCTTCTTGAGGATTCCGATAATTTCGCCAGCAGTTGAATCATCGAGATTTCCAGTCGGTTCATCTGCGAGAATAACTGGTGCCTCCGAAGCTAGAGCCCTTGCTATAGCAACTCTCTGCTGCTGTCCACCTGAAAGCTTCATGACATTTCGCTTAATCTCACTGCTGTTAAGGCCAAGTTTAAGAAGCAGTTCGTCAGAAGCGGTTCTGTTTACGAGCCTAACATTTTCAATAGGTGTCAGATAATCGATCAGGTTGTAGTTCTGAAACACCAAGGATATGTTGTCCCTACGGTGATTGCTGTATCCGTGTAGTGCTATGTTCTTGCCATTAAAGCAAATCTCTCCTGAACTAGGTACATCAAGCCCCGCTAGTAGAGATAGAAGCGTCGACTTGCCGGCGCCTGATTTGCCAGTTATAGCGTAGAATTTGCCCGCTTCAAAGCTGCAATTAATCGATGATAGCACCTTGTCTCTCGAGCCATGGTAACTGTATGATACGTTTTTAATTTCTATTACTTTCATGCCTTCTCCTAACTAATCTTGGATAGTATTTCCTTTGGACTACGTATTAAAATTGCTCCAGATGTTATAACAACAGAAACGAATATTATCATTAGTAACAGAGCGTAGCTCATCGCAAAAGTCGTGAAACTAGCACCTATTCCACCTTCGCTTAGATCTCTCGCAAGCGCTCCCGATTCATCACTACTTGCAAATCCATCAACGATAAACGAATATGCAACATTTCCGACTATTAGTGCCGATATCATAGCTGGAATCGATACAAATATGAGTTCAAGAATGAACTGTCCGACTATCGCCAGTTTGTTTACCCCGATAGACAAGAGAATTCCAATCTCATAAACTCTCTCCCTGAGCCAGAGCACCAGTATGAGCGAGAGTACTATTGTCCCGCCTCCTAGAATTGACAGTGTCATGATTCTCATGATGTTTTTAACTCCTGACAGTGACTCGGAAGCCTCTTTGAACGCTCCATTATTCTTAGTTGTATCGAACTTCGACCAATCTAAATTTAATTTCCTTATATTTTTCTCTGCAGTATCTAAATTCTCTGGACTATTCGTCGTAACTGTTATTGAACTAGCCACTCTACTATCACCCGTATATCCAAGTCCCTTCTGACTTGAATCATAGTCAGTAAACATGGTGTTTTCACTGAGATCAGATGGCATACCCGTGTGTTGCTCTTGCATCTTACCGGAGAATATTCCGACTATTTCGAGTATCTCTGTATCCTCTCCGGACGCTGCATTCCCGTCTGATTTCAAAAATTTCAGGCTAAGCTTGTCGTGCAGCTTCAGCTTGTTGTGCTCGGCAAACTTTCTATGCAAAAGCACCTTGCCTTTGTCACCCCTAGTGATGTGCCTTCCTTCCTCAAGATTGAAAACTCCACTGCTAAAAAGTACCTCGCGTTCCGTCCGAGTAGCTGCCTGTACTGATACCGCATTTCTAAACTCGCTCGGTACATCATCTCGTATAACCGTTTGGTTTCCGTTGACAACTTTACTACCTACGAGCGTCGCTACGCCTTCATACCTAGGAATAACTTCGCTGACACCATTCACTTTTTTTAAGCCTGCGAAGTTCTTGATTTCAAACGTCCCTTGGTCCCCTTTCTTGACTATTGATAACGATGAATTTGAAACCTTGTAGAGAGACTTTTCAACGTTATCACTAGATATAATTATATTTAAACACACATGTATACATGCGAGGACCAAGGTCAAAATGATGAAGATTATAAAAGTTCTGCATCTGCGCCTAGCGACATAGGCGATTGCATTTTTTACCACTTGTAGCCATCCTCCTTATAGTTTTTTCGAAGCCCTTGCTTCATACAAGAAATATTACCGAACATTTATGAAATGTTTATGAAATGAAAAAAGGCAAACACAGAAATCTGCATTTGCCTTTAATTTATTCATATTAGTCAACTGTTATGTATTTATATAGTTTTATTCTCGCTCCCGTAACAAGAGAACTTCTTACACTTATCACCAAAGCAATCTGGTTAGTGAATTACGCTTTACGTCTCAATCTTACTATTACAGAAAGTGTAACAATTGCTCCAGCTAGCATGCTTACATAGAGCATAACATTCTCTGTATCGCCTGTCTTAGGTCCTTTCTTGTGAACCTTAACTACCTTCTTAACTGTTGGCACCTTATAAACTGGGTATACGTTTGTCATGCTCTTGGTGAGAGATGTGTTCACATCGAAAACCTCGCCTGTATCTGCATTTACCCAGTGTGAGAACACCTTTCCTGCTGGTGCAGCTGGCGCTTCAGGCATAGTTGCCCCAACCAGTTTGAGATTATTGCCACGGATAGTTGTCAGAGTCTTGATGAGCTTAGCAGCATCATTGTTATCGAACGCTTCCTTTGTCTCCCAGAACTTTACATTTACTGCAGGAGCCCATACGTAAGCCGTTCCACCATGATTTGCACCCACGCTATATGTGTATGCAGGATGTGCTGCGTTGTCTGGATCTGCTGCAATGTTTATAGTCTTATTAGATAGCCCCCTGATATCAAAACGCGTGAGCGCCTCGCCAGCTGTATTTACAGGCTGTGTAGCTACCTGGCTTCCTCCAGCTGTTGCTGTAAGAGCACCATCTACAACGTGATCAGTGTAGTCTTCGAGCACCGATCCACCCATGATAATTGATCCGTTTGTTCCTCCTGTAAATACAGGTGTTGACCCATTATCCTCTGTTGTTCCGTTAAGCGTTACATGTGGCTTACCTTTAGTTACGAGAACACTTCCGTCTAGCGCATACTTATAGCCCTCGACTTTGAGAACACTTGTGTCATTTAACGTAACCTTCGCTCTTCGAATACCGCTATTTGCAAGTCCGCCATTAGCCTTGATGAGCAGTTTTCCGCCGTTCTCTATATTAACTGTATCAGCTGCGTTATTTCCTGCGTTAAGACCTCTACCTGCAGTTGTTGTATTGATTTCAAAAGTAGCTCCGTCTATGTTGAGGTGTCCAGATGTTGGAATTACCATTCCGTATCCTCTAGCTGTTGCTCTTGTCTCGTTGATTGTAACCTTTGTGTTTGCGCCGCTTACATTCATCTTGCCGTTCATGTATAGGTCTCCAAAGGTACCATTTCCGTTGTTTTCAATTGTCATCTGTGCGCCATCCGACACGTTGAAGGTAGCTCCGTCAACTTCGATTCCACCTTCGTTTCCTGTATTTGCACAGTTCTTAACGACAAATGTTCCGCCCTTAATGTTAGTAGTGTTTCCACCTAATAGAGCATAGAATCCGAATCCTGGAGCACCATCGATAGTAAAGTTTGTGTGGTCAAAATTGAACTTTACAGATGGGTCGTTAGACCAGATACCGTAAGTATTTGGATTCTTGAGAAGGAAAGAGCCTGCTCCAGTAAACGTTGTATTGGAGTTAGCATATCCTCTAAAATCTCCACCAGTTAGCGTTACGTTTGCACCTGCATCCGCCTTGATTGTTACAGCTCTTCTGATATGAATCGGTGCAGTCATATTGTAATTGTACGTTCCTGCTGGAAATTCAACTACATCATACTTATTACCTGCAGCATCTGTGGTTGTACCGTCGATGATAGCCGTTAGCTGAGCTGCAGTCTCACTTCCTGTTGCAGTGTACTTAGTAGCAGCATATGCCATGTTAGGTGGCATCATCATCATTAATGATAACAAGAATGCTAATACGAGTGCTGCACTCCTGCCATAACGAATTGAAGCTTTCATAAGTCCTCCTAGCTTTTAAGATAGCTTAAAATTGTATAAAATTTAATACATGAATTATACTACTTCATCCGTCAAATTGCATTAAAAAAAAGACAAAGAAATTGTTTTTTCTTTGTCTTTTATGCAATTGCAAATTTGTTTTATGCTCCTATGAGCATATCTCATCATAGACCTCAGAAACGAGTTTCTCTAGACTTTCCGATACATATACAACCTCGTCAGGATCGTGAATATAGCAAATTATCTGGCCTACTTTTCCATCATCTCCTGGATTCATGTCAAGCATCAGGTAACAGCTGTCACAATACTCTGCGAACGGGAACCATCTCTTGTTGAACAGATACGGCTTAATTCTGCTATCACTAAGGCGCTCAATATCTTGAGCCGAGAAGAAATCAGGATAGTCTGCAAGAAGCGCATCCTTGTTTTGAAAGTACCCCTTACTACTCGTTATCCGATCAAGGCTCATTAGACAAAACGTCATATCGCGCTCACCTACCACACATGGTAATGCACACATATATCCACTACCATTCTTATATCTATAAAGCTCCTTAAAAGCCTTTGGCAGCTCAATATCGAAAGTATCTTCAAGTGCCTTAATTTCTTCTTCCTTCGCTCCTGCCAAATCTTCGTAATCATCGATGTACTCTTCTTCGACTGGGTCATCTAAATCCCATTCTTCGAAGTTCTCACATATGTACTTTACGATTTCCTTAGACTTATCAACTATATTCATCCTTATAGCTCTCCTTCCAGAACTCTCTGCAGATGCCCTGCCATATCATCTATAAAATCCTTGCATCCACATAGATCCTTCAGTTCCTCGTGTTCAACATCGTAAACGGCAACCTTCTTGGTTTTAGGATTCCAGACTACGTATATATCGCTATAATCTCCAGTTGACCTAGATATCCTAAGCACTTTTCGCCTGCCGAGCTTCATAGGAACCGTTTCGGTAAGCTCAAAAAAGTCGATGTAACCGAAATCACAATTTGGAAGTTCAAAGTGCAGATTATCACTTTGCAGCAAATCAATCATCGCCTTAGGAAGCTTGTACGCTTTCAGTTCGTCCAGCTTGTTGTGAAGACTATGAAACTCAGTTGGTTCCAGCCCCTTAAAATACTCCGCCATCTCGTCATCACCCTTCTCAAGCGCGATGCTGTACGGTCTCATGCCATCTTTCTCTGTAATAGTCACATCCGCACCGTGTTCCACGAGGTATTTGCACATCTCAAGGTCAACGTATCTCGCTGCTACACAGAGTGGTGTCGGATTAAACGGATAAATAGAATCAGCCTCGTTATAGTTTATATCGACGCCTTTTTTTATAAAGAAATCAACAACATCGTAATTTCTCTTATCGAGGCAATTTCTAAAAGCTGCTCCGCCATGCTTCTTAACTGTATGACCGAGTTCATCGATCAGAGCTAGGTTATCTAGCCTCTCTCCAAAGATAGCTTGTTCAAATGCTTCAGTCTCTACCGAGTTAACAGAATTGACATCGGCGCCTTTAGAAACCAGATATCTTATGGTTTCCTCATTAGAGTATCTAACTGCAGTAAGAAAGCTTGGATTATCTTCATCGTTTAGATTTGCTCCGTGTTCAGCTAACCACTCGATAGATTTGGATTTATTCATCATAAGAGCTAGGTTAAGTGGCAAAAGCCTCGTGTACTTGCTAAGCACTATCTCTTCATTGATATCCCATCCTTTAGATAGCTGCTCTTCTAAGGCATTTACATCACCATTTACTATGTCACTTGCAATCTGCGGTATGGATTCGAATTTCCCGATGTCTTTAATCTCTATCATCATATGCTCCTACATCTTGCCTTTTAGTATCGATTTTCTTGCAATTACTACTTATAGTAACCTAGATAAATAAATTATACATAACAACGCTCCAAAACAAAACGAGAAAGCCAAGATTTTTCAATTCCTGAACAAATCTCGATTTTCTCGTCTAGCATATTTATAACTTATTACTTTAGGCTTTCTTAAATTTTTATAATCGCATATCGCTATACGGACAGCTACCTTAACTAGTTAGCCTTGCGCTTTGAAACGACTGCCAATATTGCCGAAGCCACTCCGAGCACTAGCAAGTATCCACCGATATCGTTGCTATCACCAGTCTTTGGTCCAGCCCTATGGACCTTATGCTTACTTACGGTATTAGCTGCAGGAGCACTGTTTCTGCTAGAGTTTCCTGAAGCAGGTGTAACAGTAGTAGAAGAAGTGTTATCTGCTTTAAATATCCACTGCCCATATACTACAGTGTTCTGAGTTACATTTACCGTAGTGGCCTTTGTAGTGCTTATATTGTTTCTGTCTGTCGACCATCCGGAAAATTTCCATTTGCCGTTAACGCCATTCTTCTGTCCAGAAATGCTATTTGGTGCAGCCGCAAGTGTAACTGTCTCGCCGTACCCTACACCAGTTACAGTGCTTGGAGCCGTGTATCCACTTGGGGTGTCTCCAATAACATTGTACTCAACGCTATATGCATTAACATTAATTAACATTGGAATCGTGATATTTAATTTTGAAACGCCTTCTGTAAAATTAATATCGAATAGCTGATCTATTCCCTCTGCCGTAGGTGTCCCGGTTATATTAACATCTGTCTTCTCAGCCGTAGCATCGTAGTTTGCAGCGCTTGCTGTAAGTCCACTTGGAAGTGCACCAACGATACTAACTGTGTCATAGTGCATCTTGGCAGTTACTCTTGCACTGTATGAGTTTGGATAATACGTGTATGAAAAATCAGGGAACGAAAGAAGTTCAGCATAAGCCTTTCCCTTTACAGCGTCTGTTAGGCGATTGCTCTTCAGCTTTACTCCAACTACGGATGAAGTCTGACCATATAAGCTCGATGAACTAGCGGTGTGGCCGAAATATGTATCTGCTATATAAGTCTTACCACTACCTCTATTGACAGCCGTGCTATCAGTAAACGAACTGTTCGAAACATTAGATACTCCATAGGTAGTGAGGCCATTGTTGAACTTTACATTATCAAAAGTGATATTTGCTCCAGCTTCTACCTCAACAGGTCCGTTAAATGTCTGATTTGAAACAGTTTCTGTTCCGCTGTATATAGTCTTAGTAAGTTTTTTATCATAGAGCTTTGCGATAATTGCAGGATTCATAACTGCATTTTGACCCGTGTATAGAACTGCTCCATTGGCCTTGAACGTGTATACATATCCACCGGACTGATAAACTCTGGATACCTCTACTGGGTAATAGTTAGAACCATCAGCCGAATACCATATCGGTGTAAGCGTTGTGCCATTAGTTCCTAGAACCTTCTCATATACTGCACTCCACTTATTTCCGTCAGTATACCCATATGCACTGCTTCCAGACTTTATAGACACATCGTAAGACTTGTACACATCCTGTGTTCTGCTTGCTGCTGAAACTATGTTGATGCTTCCAAGAACCATGCTGAGCACAAGAATTGCTACGAACAATATACTTCTCTTCTTGACATACTCCATATATTTTTTCCTTTCCTACTATACGTAAGCTGCAGCTGAGAAATATTCCCATCTCCCCTTTGCTTGCTTAATATAAAAACACACGCTGGTTAGTTCACTTTAACTAACTGACGTGTGTCATTTTATCATCATAATATTATCGGTTCAATAGTATTAATGGTATTTATTATCCATTAAATGGTTTTTTATGTATACAAGCTTTATTTCTCTTGCACTTCTTTACCAGTCATATGCTCAATCTCAATCTCGTACATCTGTACGGCATGACCAGTTGCTTTTATCTCGCGGTGCACGAGGTCCTCGCTTGGATAGTATTTTAGAGCGAAGTTTTTCAGCACTTCGAACATCTCTTCTCTATCTTCAATTGGATGGCACTTTCCGAACACAACCACACTCTGTACAAACGGGGCCCACGCCTCTTCCTTGATCTGTTCATTTCCATATACGGTAAAGCATACCCTGTCACATCTCTCCATACACTCTACCTTGTATCCTCCACGCAGGCTATGGAAGTAGATACGACCTTTGTGTTCATCGTACAGATAGTTAACTGGCACTGCATACGGATAATCATCGTCGCCATTCACTGCTAAGACTCCTCTTGGTGCTTCTTTTAGCAGCTTCTTTGCAGCCTCTTCTGAAATAGCTTTTTTCTCATTTCTAAGGTTTCTGAACATTTTTTACCTCTCTTCTATGTAGAATTCTCTGCAGAATTCGCCCTTTGTTATAACATCGATATAGTAATTGATTTATCTAGCAGATACAGATATGCTTCCTTAACACTTAGTCCCGTACCTTCCTCGAGAGCACGCTTGTAGAGACTTATCTGCTCCCGATACTCTTCCTTTATGCGCTCAATGTCAGCTTCTCTATCCTTGTAGCTAAGTCTGTTACTCTTGTAGTCAACCAGAACCAGTCCATCTCCATCACTAAAGTAGCAATCGATGATACCCTGAACCAGTACACTTTTACCACTTCGTTCTACCCTTAATGTAAAAGGTTTTTCCTTAGATAGCAAGCCCTCTCTAGCTGCTGCACAAGCCCGCACTCCTATTTCAGTCTCAAAGAACGCGTATATTTTGCGAAGATCAAGAGCTTTGAATACAGCCTCAGAAATGGCTCCATTGACACGAAGATTCTCAGCTCTTTCGGCTATATAAGACTTATCGCACTCACCAGCTTCGTTTACTGCCTTCTTGAAATCCACAAACTCCATAATTCTGTGATAAGCAGTTCCTATACTTGCTGCATCGGCGCTAGCTAGCCTCTCAATTCTTGTATTTCTATCTTCGATTTTGCCTCTGTAAACTGACTCCTCTATTGCTTCCTTGTTAAGCTCACTAACGGAGTATTTCGCCTTGGTATTAAGATCATCCTTATATGCATACTCATAGTCGAGACGCCTCTTAACCTCTTCATATTCTTCACTTAGCTCGATATCCATCGGAATCTTATCAGTGGTCAAGAAATTATTTGCCCCTCGTGGAAGCGACGGCATCTTAACTTCATGCATATCAGTAGATGTATACTCGTTATAGTGCCCAGAGTCGCACAACTTTCCCATGATCTTAAAATAACTAGTTCTAGAACGAATATCATCAAGCACAAACTCATCTGTCTTCTCACAGCCGATAAGATATAGCTTTTCCCGAGCACGTGTCATCGCAACGTACAAGACTCTAAGCTGCTCCTGATACTCATCCTCACGAATCTTGGCTGTTATCTTCTTCTGCATCAGCGTTCTACGCCAGTAATGCTCGTCTGGGTTGACGTACGCCAAGGCGATTCCAAGCTCGTTGTCGAATTGGAAGCCTTTGATGCCAGACGAATAATTGAGCTGATTTCCCATGCCCGCTACGATTACGAACGGAAACTCGAGTCCCTTACTCTTATGGATGGTCATTATCCTGACAACATCATCTTCCTCGCTGACCATTGATGGCTGTCCCATATCTACGTTCTTGGTCCTTAATACCTCAAGATAGCTTATGTAGCTGCTGAGTGAGGCGATACTAGACATCCTAAAGGCTCCAGCCCTCTCTACTAACGCCCTTAGGTTTGCCTGTCTCTGTCTGCCGCCATACATAGCACCTGCGTACATGTAATAATTGGAATCTTCTAGTAGATACCAAATGTAATCATCGAGCTGCATCATCTTGCTGTGCGCACGCCATTTCTCGATGGTCGTGAGCGCCTCATTTACACGAGACTTTAAACCATCGTCACTGCCATTTGCACTGTATAAAAGCAATGCATCGCAGTATGATTGACTTTTGTACTGCACCTTCCCTTCTCTATCCTTCGCTTCCGATATCTGCATCTCCCTTGCAAAGGCTCTTATCTCAGCAAGCTGCTCTGGAGTAAACCCGAACACCTCTGACCTGAGCACGGATATGAGCGGTATATCCTGATGCATGTTATCAACAATTTTAAGGATCGCCATAGCAACAGCTACTTCAACCGTATCAAAATAGCCACCATCATCAGAGATATGGGACGAGATGCTCTTGCTCATCAGCGACTTATAATACATGTCTGATTTATTCTTAGTAGAACGAAGCAATATGGATATATCTCTAGGAGTTGCTTTTCTAACCTTTCCGCTCTTGCCATCGTAGAATTCCGTACCGATGATACCGCTGACAATATCCGCAACATGAATCGCTTCAATCTCAGCTTTGGAGAGGGACTTAATTTCTTCTTCAGACTCATCTCGTTCACCAGATGAAGGTCCTTCTATATCAACGATCTGAGAGCCTCGAGGTTTATAACTTGTATCTGAGCTTTCCCCTTCGCTTGAATCATCCATTTCAGTTAGAAGCAGGTGCACCTCTGGCTTAAGGTTATATTCAGGATGCCCCGTAAGTCCTTGATATAGCTTCTCATCATCGTCATAGCCATCCATCAAATCTTGAAATACATAGTTGATGTAGTCAATCGTAGCTCCGTTACTGCGGAAGTTCTTGTTGAGATTTATCTGAATCGCATGCTCATTGTTCTCGTCTTTATATGCCCTAGATGTCTCCTCAAATATATGAGGCTCAGCCTGTCTGAACTTGTAGATGCTCTGTTTGACGTCACCTACCTTAAACACATTATCTTCGCGTGCCACGCTGCCGATTAGATACTCCTGAAGGGTATTCACATCCTGATATTCATCAACGAATACAAATTCGAACCGTTCACGGAGCACCTTCCTTGCCTCTTCATTTTTGAGAATACCTGCAGTTATATGCTCCATGTCACCGTAGTCAATAACACCTTGCTCCCGCTTCTTCGCACTATAAATGCTCTCAAATTCCTTGAGTAGGGCCAAATAATACATCGTATACTTGTGCGTTTCCGCCTGCTCCTCGAATAAAATCTTGAGCTCTGCAAAATTGTATTCCTTAAAGAAGTTCTGGAAGTTGTTCTTATATGTATCTCTGCGAGCCTTGCAATCAGCAGATACCGCCTTGTAAGCCTCTCTTTCACCTTTTCCACCGGTAAATGTACCGAATATAGAATTTTGAAATACCTGAGAAACGACATCTTCAGCTCCTCTAGCAAGCTCTCCTCTGTCACAAACAGACTTAATAGCATCCGCCAGAGTTTGAAATACACCTATCTCAGAGTCAAGCTTAGCTGCCGTATTGGGTAAATTAAGTGTAATCAGATATTCCTGCAGCCCAAGTGATTCTCGAAGGGTCTCATCCACAATCCGCCTTGCCTCTTCCAAAAGCTCTCTATATAAATCGCTATCTCGGTAGTCACCGCTATCCGGTATACGAAGCTTCTCAGCCATGCGCTCAGACCATTCAAAATAATCTGGCATACTCCGAAGATCTGCGTATGCTTTGACGAGCTCCTGCATTAGCGCTTTATCATCTCGTTCCTTACTGTAGCGGTCTAAAAACTCACGAAATGAGCCCCCTTCTATAAAATTATCCTCTCCAAATCCTTGTTCAAACACCTCTTCGATAGCTTCCATCTTCATGATTTCAGCCTTGAGACTATCACATATCTTGAAGTTCGGCTCGAGATCAGTCAGATAGAAAAATTCCTTGATAACGCGGTTACAAAAGCTATGTACCGTCGATATGTATGACCTATACATCTTACCTAGCTGCTGCCTGAGCTTCTCCGCTCTCTCTGGTTCAGAAGCCTTAGATGCCTTGATCTCCTTGTTAATCGCTTTGGTCAGTTTTAGCCTCATCTCAGATGCTGCAGCATTGGTAAATGTCACGACAAGCATGCGGTCAACATCCGCCCTGCCCTGAACTATGATATTGATGATGCGCTCAACGAGCACTGCCGTCTTACCGGAACCAGCTGCGGCCGATACGAGAATGCTTTTGTCGATAGTATCGATTGCCCTCTGCTGATCAGGCGTAAATCTGACGTCTGCCATCTTCCGTTCTCCTTAAAATAATGATGCTACTATTATATGATGTTTATTATCTCGTGCAAACCCCAAGTAATACTGTAAACACGGATTTTAATCACAATTATAAACTATAAATCAATACTTCAGCTCCTAGAAATAAACACCGCTCTTGTGTATACTTGAATATATCTATAGGAGGATAGCAATGATTAAAAATAGACCAACAATGCTGATGATACTCGACGGCTACGGAATCCGCGAAGAATCGCACGGCAACGCAATTGCTGCCGCTAAAAAACCTCATCTCGATGCGCTTTTCACAAAATACCCGTTCATCACCCTGGAGGCGAGCGGTGAATTCGTCGGTCTTCCTGATGGGCAGATCGGCAACTCAGAAGTTGGGCACACTAATATAGGTGCAGGAAACGTTGTGCTACAGGATCTTCCTCGCATCAATAGGTCGATTAGCACAGGCGAATTTTATAACAACAAGGTGCTGCTTGAAGCCATGGAAAATGCATCTTCAGGTCACACCCTTCACATAATGGGACTATGCTCAGATGGTGGCGTACACAGTAAGCTCGAACACCTCTACGCAGTTCTCGAGCTCGCAAAGCGTTCAGGTATCAAGGATGTAGTGGTTCACTGCTTCCTCGATGGCCGCGACGTACCGCCTCGCAGCGCTATGACCTACCTGAGTGCTCTCGAAGAGAAATTCTCTGAGCTTGGACTAGGCAGAATCGGAGTTATCTCTGGCCGTTTCTATGCTATGGATAGGGACAAGCGCTGGGAGAGACTAGAGCTTGCGTACGACGCACTTACACTTTCTGAAGGCGTCAGAGCAGCTTCTCCTGCTGAAGCGATTCAGATATCGTATGACAAGGACGAGTCTGACGAATTCGTACTCCCAACAATCGTAGATGATACACCTATCAAAGACGGTGACTCGGTCATCTTCATCAACTATAGACCTGACCGTGCACGCGAGATAACTCGTGCTATCGTGGATCCTGATTTTGATGGATTTGCAAGGAAGAAAATTCTATCGAATCTCGTGTACGTGTGCATGGCTGAGTACGATGCGTCTATGCCTAATGTAAAAGTCGCGTTTCCACCAGAAGTCGTTGAACCGACTCTCGGAGGTGTGGTATCTGACGCTGGACTAACTCAGCTCCGCATAGCCGAGACTGAGAAGTACGCACATGTGACATTTTTCTTTAACGGTGGTGTCGAAGCTCCAGTTAAAGGAGAGGACCGCATCTTGATTCCATCTCCGAAGGTGGCTACTTACGATCTTCAGCCAGAGATGAGCGCTCCACTATTGACTGAAAATGTACTAGAAGCAATAGACTCGGATAAGTACGACCTCATCATACTGAACTTCGCAAACCCCGACATGGTAGGCCATACAGGTGTTTTCGATGCAGCGGTTAGCGCTATAGAGACGCTCGATGGACTGGTACAGCAGATTGTGGACAGAGTTCTGGCAAAGGATGGTCAGATTCTACTCACAGCCGATCACGGCAATGCCGACTACATGCTGGATGATAAGGATAATGTTGTGACTAAGCACTCGCTATCACCAGTTCCGCTGTGCCATATCGCAAACGAGCCAAGAGCCTTCAAAGTACCCCATGGCAAGCTGGCAGATATATCGCCAACGCTTCTGACACTCATGGGACTCGAGGTCCCAGAGGGTATGCACGGCGAAGTGCTAGTCTAGATGACCTTGCTAACAGCGCCCTCATACCTACTGTCGGAATAGTAACTACAAACGAACAAAAACACACAGCTTCCGAAATAGTTGGGCTGTGTGCTTTTTTATATTTCTATTAGTATAACGCTTTGACTACAGGTCCTTCTTAAGCTTTCGGAACTTCCTCAGGCAGTGTGAAATCAGGCAGATATCGGCAGCTAGAATAGCTATGAGCACGATGTTTATCCCTCCTCTCGCAGAGCTGTACCACACATCAGCCTCTTCTAGCATACTTCTTATATTTAGAAAAATTACCGGAATTAGTGCGGCAATTATAGGTATCAGCCTGGTATGTACGATTCTGTCTATCATATTCAGCCTTGACTCATCGTCGGAAAATATCTCATTCTCTCCTTCCACAGCGCTTTCAACTACAGGCTTTCTGAAATAGCTCCAGTTCATACATCCACCGATATATTCCCAGCCGTAATCCTCATACATCTGGAGGTAATCATCGGTAATCTTGGTCTGGTTGAACTCTAATCTGTACGAAACCTCTTCAGCCCCACACTCTTCGAATGTGAAAAAGCATGGCGCTTTAACCTTTACCAGCTTCAAACCGTTCTTATGCTGCTTCTCGAGCCAAGTCTGCTCTTCGTTGTAATCTGCTATTGTAAAAAATCTAATCTTTGTCTGTCTCTTACCCATTGTACTCATCTCCAATACTGTTGATATATATGCGTTTGATACGATTCATCTCGATAGTGAGAATCTCACGTCCAAGTTCTGTAATCTCATAAATCTTACGCTTCTCAGCCTCACTAACGAAGTTAATCAGTCCATCTTTCTCCATCTTGGAAAGTGTTCCGTACATCGTCCCAGGGCTTATGCTGACTTCTCCTTTCGTCATCTCTTTTACCTCTTGCCCGATGCCGTATCCGTGCTGAGGCTCTTGCAGGCAGAACAGTATATAAAAGGCTGTCTCCGACATTGGGACGTAGACCCTCTTTAATTTTGAATCCATTTGCTCCTCCTATATCAAGCTTTGATATATCGCATCTCGATATATCAAGTATATCGCGGTTCGATATATGTGTCAATAGCATTATAAAAAGAAGATATATCTCATGTATGTATTGATTTTTCAATAAAATTCGGTGTTTTTACCAACTCGTTTTGTCCGTGATGTTGTCTTATTTTGTATTGCCCTAAGATGTCTAGGCATTAAAAAAGGAACCGCAGGGCGGTTCCTTTTTCATTTGTTCTATGTAATAGTTTTTAATAGAAGAAAGATGATCCTCTGCTTGCTCCGTAATGTAAATTCTGTATTGCCTCATCATATTCCTTTCTCAAGAATATCAAACACCTCATCTACATCCTTCGATTTGCCTTCAGCAGCCTGCATATATCCAGTTCTCATAATTATATTAAAATCATTATCATTCATATTTTCTCTGACTGGAACATTATTCGGAATAGTTAAAGAGAACGGAATGCCATTATTTAATATTATTTGTCTATAAAACATATCTATCGCAGTTGCTGTTGGAACTCCAATGGTTTCCAATATTTGTTCCGCTTGCTTCTTGATATCTTTCTGTATTCTCACATTAACGCTTGCATTCTTTGTTGCTGACATATTTATCACCTTCCTTTTAGAAAATTATGAACTATTGTATTGCTTTTTGCAATACAATTTCTATTATCTTCCCTTGATTAACTTCAATCAGCAACACTGTTATATAAGTTCAACTAATTATTACACACTTTCCAGTTCCCTTTAGCACAAAATTTGTAATAAAAAACCGCAGGAAGATTCCCACGGTCTCTTTGCTCATAAATATTTACGTTAAAATCCACTATTCGTAGAACTTAACTCTTTCCGATATATCCTCTTTATCTTTCGGTGCTGGCTCCATTACGATTCCACCAAATGGCATCTGAGCAACGAGCTTCCACTTCTCTGGCAGTCCAAACTTCTCACGCACGAAATCATCAATAACAGGATTGTAGTGCTGTATATTCGCACCAACACCGAGCTCACGCAGAGCACTCCAGATATTAATCTGAAGCATACCATTTGCCTGATTCGCCCATACTGGGAAGTTCTCAGCATATGCAGCAAACTTCTCTTGTAATCCACGCACTACCTCTTCATCGTAGAAATACAGAATCGTCCCTGCCGCAGCCTTGAACCCATCTATCTTCTCTCTCGCAACTTGCCGTCAAACACATCATAGATGCCGTCCCACAGCTCATCCTGCTTCTCACCGAGCGCAACGACCACGCGAGCACTCTTCATGTTAAACGCATCAGGAACTAGCTCCGTGACTTCATTTATAAGCGCATGAATCTCATCTGTGCTCACCGGTAGCTCTTTGTTGAGCTGGTAGTAGCTTCTTCTCTGCTTTAGTCCTTCGTAAATGTTCATCTATGTCCTCCAAACCCCTTTATGTTTACTGTGAATTATCTTTTAAATTATGGCTACATTGTACTCGATAATCCTCGGCGAACTGTGAAGGTTGGAGGAAGATAGATTGTGTAAAACTGTATTTTAAGTTTTAATAGAATTATTTTGCGGAGTATTTATTAATCTTGAAGCTCTAACATATGAGTTATTGAATCGGAACTGCTTTTTACAGGATGAAAAACAATTGCTCATCATGAATTCATAATCCATTTAAACGTCTAGTTGCATTTTTTTAACACAAAGATATACTCATGTGCTAGTAATATAAATTTGTTTTGATTGGAAATTTTTGCCCACTTGGAAGTGCCTTTACAATTATATTGTTGTTTTATGATAATCTCTTTTAACGAAAAGCCTTCATTTCGGAATAGTTGCAATGTTTCAAACCCTAAGGGTTTCACAAAGCCATTCTTCCTTATATCGCCAATTATAAATGCACAAAACTTATTAGTCTTTAATACTCTATATGATTCCTTTGCAACTGATTCCATTGATTTTAAAAAATCACTATATTCAAGTCGTGATAAGTCACCATCGATATTATTACTATATTTTATAATATCCGAATACGGAGGATGCGTGCATATGAAATCAATGCTATGGTCATTTATAAAGTCAAGTTTTTGCGCATCTCCAATTCTTATTTCAACATCACTACTTCCGTATGCAAAATTAAGCTTATTGATACTTAGTTCTACTGATTTAGGATTTATATCTACACCTATAATATCTCTATTTAGTAATTTTGCCTCTATAACTGAAGTCCCGCCTCCAACAAATTGATCTAGAATTTTATCACCTGGTGAAGAATACCTTATTATTAGATTTCTAAAAACGTATGGCGAACAATTACCCCTATATTTTGAATCATGAGTCGCCCAATCTCCTCTTTCTTTAAAACTCCATACTGATGATTTTTCTAGTTCAAATATCTGAGGTTCATAATTCATACACACTCCTATAAATTAACTAAATTAAATACCCACTTTATCCAACATTGCACTGAACTAGCTCTTCTATGAATTGTGCTAGTACTTTTGCATACGTTATATTTACGCATTAACTTTTCGATTTCACTTATCTCAATAAGTTCTCCTGTTTCAATTATACTATCAAAACAATCTGCAAATATTTGGTGCTGCAACATTAACTGAACAAACTTAAGTTGACGTTCTTTGTAGTTCATTGTTAATATTTGTTCTCCTAATCTAGTAAGAGTAACTCTTTTACCAGACCCTTCTATTCGTTTTACAAATAACCCTAGATAAGCCCCTGCGTTATAATAATAATCTGATTGACGTTCATCGAATTCCATTAATTCAGCAATTTGTTCTTTTGTCATAGCGTTCTCTTTTAGATTCTCTAAAAGAGAAATAACACGTTCAAAGGAGTTTGCCTGAATAAATGGAACATTGTCATCTTCCCTGCAGTCATCATCAAAAATAATTTTAGTTAAATTTCTAATCTCTACTAAGTCACTTATCTCAATATGCGTCTCTTGTAGAGAATAATTTTTTGCTTTAACTAGTTCAATAGAGGAATAATTATTTTTATCTAAAAATCTATATTCAAATAATCTAAAAATCATATTTGAATACACAGAAAACACTAATCTAATAGGTTTTGACACCTTTTGTTCCCATAACCTATACGGATAGTATAGCTGTCTAATGTGAAAATCTTCGTGTACTACATTCTTTGCTTCCAATATTATGACATCTTTATCATTTTCAAAACCGCCGTCTATTTCACATTGCGCATTTTTTACAGAAATTATCTGCTTTCCACCATCAACCGTATTTACGCTAAACTCGAATTCTCCGGTACCCATTCTTCCATTAAATGTTTCGACGGTATCCCTATCACCTAAAAAATCATCCAATATACCTGAGATAATCAATATGCAAATTGCCGCAGATTCTGATGTAATGCTATTAATATCTATTGTCTCAAGAGCGGGTAGTTCAGCAGAATCCATTTTATTTACAGACTCTGTTAGTTCTGGTAGTTCTTCATATAAATTAAATCTACCTAAAACATAAGAGCTTCTACTATTAGGTAAGATGTTAATTTTATTGTTTCTTAATGCTTCTGGAAGAGCTGATGTACAGTCCCATTTAGCCATTAATCTAGGTTCTTTAAATTCTTTAATTTCACTTGCTTTAATATGAAATATACCATTTTCATTAATTCTGTTTATAATATCGTATTTTTTAATAATCTCTTTCCATGCTTCATTAGCAGAAATTTTATTTTTTTGCATTGTATATTAGAACCTCATTTATTTGTCCACGTTTTTTTGCATCACTATTAATAGCTCGTTTTGCTTTAACAACCTTTATTCTATAAGCCTTATAAAGCTCCCTTATCTCTTCACAATCAGAATTGGACTGTAAGAAATGTACACCCTTTGAATTTAATTTGTCACATTCTTCTTTCAGTTCTACTTGTTTATCATACCCAAATCCTCCCTCTGTATATCCTGTAAACGAAGATGAAGATGAAATCGGCATATATGGTGGATCTAAGTATACAAAGGAATTTTTTTCAATATCATTTAAGACATCTTTATAGTCACCGCTCCTAATACTAATTTCATTCCCATTTAGATATTTTGAAATTGCTCTTAGTACAACTTCATTTACTATATTAGGATTCTTGTATTTGCCGTATGGTGAGTTAAATTGTCCTAAAGAATTAACCCTATACAATCCATTGTAACAAGTCTTATTTAGATAGATAATTCTTGCAGCTTTCTCCGAATTTGACATTTTATCAAAGTCAGGGGTGCGGTCTAGCGCTCTAACTTCGTAGTAATAATCTGATGAATTATATTTTTCATGTTCCTTCAACAATGCTACAAGAGCATCTAGATCATCCCTGACTGTTCTATATACGTTAATTAGTTCAGTATTGTAGTCATTAATAATTGCTTTTTTAGGTTGCAATCTGAATAGTACCGCCCCTCCACCAATGAAAGGTTCAACATAGTTATCGCAACTCTCATCTATTAATGGAATTATTTCTGATAGCAGTTGTCGCTTACCACCTACCCATTTTAATATTGGACTTAAAAGTAAATTTTTTGACATATTCAACCCTCACCTTAACAATATAATGACTATTATATTCGTTTTTACGATTATTCAAAACCCAAAATCTATAATGTTATATTTCTTATTTTTTAAAGCTATATAGAAATGAATAATCTAGATACCGAATTATAACACACCACCCTCTCATTTTTAGCACACTTATTCCATATTATATTCCCAAAATTTCCCACACTAAAAAGCCCGCGCTCACGCGCAGGCTTCCTCTTTAAATATTCGGTTTTAGCCTGTTTTATCGGCTCTAGTCCATTTTTTACTGCCATAACCGGACGATTACATGCAGCCCTCCAAGGCCAAACCCTAGAACTGCGACTTCTTCACCTTGCTAGCATCAAATCCGTGAGGCTTCTTGATTTCCTTTACATCGTTGATGTCACGGTAATATGCCTGATAGTAATCCTCGTTGTCGATTGCTCCTCCAATTTCAGGAACATCCATCTTGGTAATAAGCTTTATCCTTGTCTGATAAGGAGTTGGACCGCCCTTGCCCTTCTTCATCACGAGGTGAATTTCAATCTTGCAGGACTTTACATCCTTCTTACCCTGTTTAAGCATTTTGCTTTTAGGAATAATTGCTACCTGAAGCTTAGCCATCTGATTCAGATTGTTGCTCACATCACCCTTATAATCAAGATAGTAATGATTCTCGTCCTCAGTCAGCTTAAACTTGTCCGCATATTTCTCGTATATATCTAAGAAAGTCTTGCTATTACCTATCTCTGGAGGATTTATATCCTTTGCCTCTTTCCAAACCCACTCATAATTATTAGTTACCGAAGATGAGCCGATATATAACTTCTTAGGCTTTGGGGAGTATATCTTATCACTCTTAAATATGAAGTCTGAACTTCCAAATTTTATCAGTTTCTCATCAACAGTCTCAGGCTCACTAGAATTAGAAGTACCGCTTGAGTAATATTCGATGAAAGCCTGTGGGTCAAGCTGCATTTTACCTTGTCTAACCTGTGATTCACCCCTAAAGAGTCTAGCTGAACCCTCAGATGCTACGTATCTTCTATATGTGTGGATCTCATAATCAAGGTTTTCCACCTTTTGCATCTTCTTTACAAATGTCTTAACATCGCCTTTTCCACCGCAAGCTGAAAGGGTTAGGACCATCATCATGGCGATGACTACTAAAACTATTTTTCGTTTCTGTCTCATTTTATTGCCCCTCCCTAGTAACCTTTAGCCTTATCAATGCCCTTAGGTTCTTCAACACGAACACCAGTGTTCTGATCGCTATATTTTGCCACGCCCTTGAATTTAGCACTAACTGCACTGCTATCAAAATTACCAGTATACTTGAACGATAGCGGCTTATTATCCTCCTTGGAAACGGTTAGTTCAGCAACCAGCTTTCCTGTGTCATCTGTTGAGCTAACAATGAGCGGCCTGAACATTGCACCAAAGAATAGGTCACCATTTTCATCTTGAAGCTTTATATCAGTCGTCTCAAAGCGAAGTGTGTAAGTCTTCTTATCCTCTTTAACAGTGATGTCTTTCTTCTTTGTTTGTAGAAAAGCGATGAAATCGCGGTTGAATCCAGTTGGCTGATTGCGCCACTTACTGGTATAAATATCCTGCTTCCAAGTCTTATCGCCTTTTTCCTTTTTAAATTCTGCCCCGTCGGTTCCGTAGATTTCTCTAGACCCCTTTTTAGAATCATTTGCATAGTTTAGCTTTCCGCGGGCTCTAACTGGACCCATCTCAAAGGTTCCTTTATAAGAGTACTTATTAAAGCCCTCCGCCTTCTGTCCCTCTGATGGTTGGTGGCGGATATAGTCAGTTTTAGCTTCTATCTGAACCTTTCCGTCATCTAGATTGTAAAAGGCATCTAGCCCCTTATCAATTTTCTGTTCTTTGGTTAGATTCTCGCCACTTCCGTTGCCGCCGCCAGACTGTCCGCATCCAGCAAGCCCAAGTAAAGCGATCAAGCTGATAACCAATATGACTGTTCTTTTCTTGTAACCTGTCATATTCTACCTCCTATCTGTAAAATACCCCCGTGCATAGGTTATTGCTATCATAACTTAATTAGTGTACTTTTGCAATTAATCGTATGTCGCTCATAAGTGCAGTTATTAAATTCCCGCCGGCTTTTCAATGCTCTTCACATTATTTATATCACGATATGAAGCGATGAAATTATCCTCATTAGCTAGCTTAACTCCCGCTCCGTCGGTTTTTCCCTTTGCCTTAATCTGGATGTGAGCCTCGCTTGGTACCATTTTTTCACCGGTAGCCTTATCCTTTTTAGCTATCACAAGGTGTATGCGAAGCTTTACCGATTTAACGTACTGTTTACCTGATTTAAATACCTTGTTGTCTGCGAATGTCTGCTGTGCCTTACCAACCTGGTTGAAGTCCTTAGATACATCGCCACTGTAGTCAAGATATATGTAGTTATCATCTTCCGCCTTCTTAAACTTGCTAGCATACTTCTCATAAAGCTTAAGAATTTCTTCGTTACGCCCAACTTCCGGAGCCTCGAGATCGTCCTTATCTATCCATACCCATCCATTTTCCTTTGGTGAGGTAAATCCTTTATATCCTTTACCTGGCTCTGGAGAATAGATTCTCGCATAGCTGTTCAGGTCGTCGGCACTTGCAAATATACGTTTCGCCTTTGCTACCTTGCCATCATCGTTCGTGGTGCCATATCCGCTTAGAACATACTCGCTGAATACCTGTGGGTTGAATTGAATCTGACCCTGCCTGATGGTCGTATCGGAGCTAAACTTCTTCATATACTTGTTAGAAGCGCTGTTCTTGTTATATACGGTAACTTCGTACTCTAAGTTCTTTGCATTGCGCAGCTTATCGGCAAAAGTATTTACGTCAGAGCTCGAACTCTTCTTGAACGACATGAGGGATAAGCTCAAAACAAACGCGAATACAATCACAACTAATTTCTTTATCTTGTTCATCATAATCCCCCTTTCTACCTACTTGCGGCGCTGCTGATGCCGCTTGGAACTTCAACTCGTACACCTGAATTTTGCTTGGAATACTTGAAGTTACCCTTAAACTTAACTGTTATCTGCGGACTTTCCTGTTCGCATATGTACTTAACCGACATAGGTTTAAAGCCTTTCTTAGAGACTGTAAGCTCAATCTTCAATTTGTCATTCGTGTCATTGTCGGTGTAAATAGGTCCGTTGTAGCTTCCGCCAACTAGGATGTCACCATTAGCCCCAAGCAGCTTAACATCGTCAGTCTCATATACGAGTGTAAAGCTATCCTTATCGTCTGTGACCTTTATGTCCTTTTTCTTCGTCTTCAGGAATTCAATAGCTGCTCTATTTATTCCAATCGGCTTGTGATAACGAAGTCTCTTTGATTTTTCTGTGTAATTAACCCACTCTGAATCGTTTACATTTTTTGAGTAATGTGAGATCGCATCGTTATAGAAATCGTTTTTGTTTTTACCATCATAGTAAACACCAAGCAGGTGGTCTGGGCTCTCTTCAAAATCCCCCTTAAAGGTGAGAGTAGCGTCGAACTTTGACTGCTGTCCCTCCTGTGGTGATTTCAATTCGTACTTAAGATGGTTCTTCATCTCAATTTTTCCGTTCTTGAGATGTTCAAAAGCATCCAGCCCCTTGTCGATTTTCTCTTCTTCTGACAAGCTGCCATATTCGCCTTTCTTTCCACAGCCCACAAGCCCAAGTAGAGCTATCAGACCGATTATCAATATGACTGTCCTTTTCTTATAACCTGTCATATTCTACCTCCTCTTTGTAAAATACCCCCGTACATAGGTTACATGTAATCATAATATAATTTTATGCATATAACAAGAAAGCGCAAGCCCAAGCACCGGACCTAAAAGTCTCTCGTGCCGTAGAACTCACGCTTTAGATGATGGTTTCGACCTTATGAAAATTATAAATTCATAAGGCTATTTTAATAATTATTTTTTTATATTCGCGATTACTCGCTTCTGAGTGCCTCCACTGGATCGCGTTTAGCTGCTGACCTAGAAGGAATCAGTCCAGCTATATATGTTAGGAATACAGATATCCCTATCAGCACGAGTGCTGCACCAATCGGCAGCCTCATAATTCGTTCGACATTAAAGGATGATAGAACGACCATATTAATCGGAATACTCACGAGGTATACGAAGAGTATCGCAAATACACCAGATAGCAGTCCTTCGATGAATGTCTCAGCGTTGAAAATATTTGCAATATTTCGCTTCGATGCACCCATTGCGCGCAGAATTCCAATTTCCTTCCTGCGCTCCAGTACCGATATGTAAGTGATGATTCCTATCATGATTGAGCTTACAATCAGTGACACACTGATAAATGCCATTAGCACATAGCTTATCATATTTATGATATCTGTGACCGAAGACATGAGCGTACCCATGATATCAGTGTAAGTTATAACACGCGACTTGTGTCCAGACCTCTTCATACGGGCATTATAACTGTCGATACCATTGATCACCTTATCCTTTCGCTCGAAGCTGCTCGGATATATCGAAATCGATTCAGGGCTCGACTTATCTGCATAACCCATCTTCTTGAGGTTTGAATCGTATGTAACGATACCGTTATTCATGAACTGAGAGAACAGTGCTGCCATCTGCGTCTGATCCATATTCAGCGAAAATGCTTTTGCAAACGCCGAAGGATTAACACTAAATGCACTCTTCATAGCACTAGCCATATCACCGTTCATAGTCGCACCGCTGCTAATCTGCGCGCCTAGTTGCTTCTGCATCTCGGTCATGACCTGATTCATAAACTTACCCATAATTTTGGCCATTCTGCCCTGCATGTAATTGGTGAGAGCCCTCTCAATCGTTCCCCGAAGATCGCTTCTATTTAGATTCTGTGCTATGCGAGTTGCAGTGCTTGAGATTGCGGTTCTCGAATTGGTGCTCGAGAGATATGCAGTTATGATTTCGCTCTGTGCTGCACCAGGATGATTATTCGCATAGTCGCTTGCAAATGCCGGATAACCAGCGAGCAGTGTTGCGATGAGCTGACTCGTCTCTGTGGTGATCATCGACTGCTCGGCTGGAGTCAGCGTGATATTTTGTTGCTGCAGATATGCTGGGAACTCTGCCAGTTCCTGCATGATGTCGCTCATCATGTTCTGGGCTAGGCTCGTCGTATTAACTTTGGACAACGCCTTAGAGTAGTCGATATTCGCCAGCGGACTCATACCAAATGCTTTCTGAAGCTTTGATGCGTCGAACTTGAATGCGCTCGCCAGCATGGATTGATTTACGCTGAACAATTTGCTCATATCGAGCGATGCTCCGTTTTCTTCCTTGAGCGCTTCGAATGTCTTGCCTGTGAATACATCCACCTCAGGATTAGCAAGCTGCTGTTTAACTATATCTGCATCCTTCATTCTATCGATAACTTGCGATGTTAGGGATGGCAGATAACCTACACCTGGCTGAAGGGCATTGGATCTGGTCTTACCATTAGGTTTTATCACACCAACTACTTTAAGTTTAACTCCATTCTCCAGCTTACCGATCATGAACGCCTTGTTCTTCGATTGATCGAGCCATGTACCTGTTGGAGAGTTATACGAATAAATCTCGCCCGGAGAAATCACACTGTAGCTGAGCTTTAGAGCATCTCTGTATCTAAAAGGCTTTTGCTTCTCTGTGTTCATCTCAAGCTTTCCCGTCTCTCTGTACTTGATCATGGCGCGGTCATACTCTTTACGGTCGTAATATCCGAGCTGATATAGAGTGAAATCAGGGATTGAGCCATCCTTGTTTAAAACGAGCACTGCTTCTGTTGACTCCTTAGGCCACTTTCCAGCAACTACCTCGTACTGCTGTTTCAGAAGCTTTTCGTCATCGAGCATCTGGTAGAAGCCCGTGTTGCTCGAATTCTGGATTCCAAAGCTCTCATAGTTCGCATCCATGCCATCAGTCGAATTGACCTGCACTGGATCTGATTCACTCTTGGTCTGGTAGATAAGCGGTGTGATTCCGTAGTTGTATGTTATCACCGAGGCGTTTCGGCGGACCTTGTTGCCCTTTGCGTCTAGATATTTCTTGAAGGCAACTAGGTCGTTTTTTCTGGTGCTGCCAAAGACGTTTCCGAGCACGTTCCTCTGCTTGATTTCCGTATTCTCGGCTTTGGCTGCACTATTTGTATTGCCAGAATCCTCTTGAACTGCAGAGTCTGAATCCGCTTCTTTCTTCTTATCATCCTTGGAATTTCCAGACATTCCTGCAAACAGGCTCGAGATATCCGCTGCATTCTTAGAAATAGTGAGCGGATATGACGAGAGCGTATCTTCCTCGACCTTAGCGATGTACCCGTTTACACCATTTGAGAGTGCTAAAATCGCCGCAATTCCAATAATTCCAATCGATCCTGCAAAAGCTGTTAGAGCCGTACGTCCCTTCTTACTCATCAGGTTGGAGAATGAAAGTGAAAGAGCTGTTCGAAAGCTCATCGAAGTCTTAGTTCCGGCATCAGATTCGCCTATTTTCGTTCTTGCGCTACTCTTTAGTTCCTCTGCTGTAACCGGCTTCTTATCTTCGAGAATCGAACCATCTTTAAGCGTGATAATCCTATTTGCATATTGCTCAGCAAGTGTAGGGTTATGTGTAACCATGATTACGAGCCTATCCTTGGCAATCTCCTGTAATAGGTTCATAACCTGGATACCAGTCTCAGTATCTAGCGCACCTGTCGGTTCATCCGCTAGTACAATCTCGGGATTATTTACAAGTGCTCTTGCAATCGCCACTCGCTGCATCTGCCCACCAGAAAGCTGGCTCGGCTTCTTGTTCTCATGGCCCTTAAGCCCAACCTTATCAAGTGCCTCTTCAGCTCTCGTGCGCCTCTCATCGGCACCTACACCAGTCAATGTCATAGCTAGCTCTACATTAGCCCTCACTGTCTGATGCGGTATTAGATTGTAGCTCTGGAATACAAATCCAATTCTATGGTTCCTGTATGTATCCCAATCAGCGGACTTATACTCCCTAGTCGACGTACCGTTTATAATAATCTCGCCTGAATCGGCAGTATCGAGACCGCCGAGGATATTGAGCAGCGTAGTCTTACCAGAACCAGATGGTCCTAGAACTGCTACGAACTCATTGTCCCTGAATGTGACCGATACACCATCTAGTGCTTTCTGGATGAAGTCACCAGTCCTATATTCTTTTTTAAGCTCTCTTACTTCAATCATGTATATATCCTATATAAAAAGGGCTTCGGCGAACCGAAGCCCAGATAAGCCGTATGGACTATCTCCTTAGTAGTTTTCTGCGTGAACCTCAAAGAATGACTGTGGGTGATTGCAAACTGGGCAAACCTCTGGAGCCTTAGTTCCAACACAGATGTGTCCGCAGTTACGGCACTCCCATACCTTAACATCACTCTTCTCAAATACTTTCTTCATATCTACGTTCTTAAGAAGTGCACGGTATCTCTCTTCGTGATGCTTCTCAACCTCTCCAACGAGACGGAATCTTGCTGCTAGCTCTGGGAACCCCTCTTCCTCAGCAGTCTTAGCAAAACCTTCGTACATGTCTGTCCACTCATAGTTCTCACCATTAGCAGCATCCTCTAGGTTGTATGCTGTATCGCCAACTCCATCGTTGAGTTCCTTGTACCAAAGCTTAGCATGCTCTCTCTCGTTTGCAGCTGTCTTCAGGAAGATATCTGCAATCTGCTCAAAACCATCCTTCTTAGCTCTTGATGCAAAATATGTATACTTATTAGTTGCCTGTGATTCACCAGCAAAAGCTGCTTCTAGGTTCTTCTCTGTCTGTGTACCTGCGTACTTATTCTTAGCCATAATAATTACCCTCCTTAAAAAAATTTCGTTAATCAATCATGCAGTAACCAGCTGCATTTACTTTCGACTTAATTATACATGTATTAGACTAATTGTGCAAAACTATTTTATGAAATATTCTTCACGCAAATGCACGTTTTGAGATGCAAAATTTTCTTTTCCATATATCATATATGGTATAATCTTTTATCTTACACATTATGATTGTTATGCTCGAACGAGCTAAATATAAATAGACATGGAGTAGAAAGGATATATATATCTAATGACAGAAAACATGACAAAAAAACACGGATTCAGAGATAACATACTCTGGATTTTGGCACTAACCTTCCTGCTCACAATAGGTGGCGATTTAATATCATTAATTCCCATTAACTACACGCTGTTCAGCGATGCGTATACGGAGACATTTAATCTTTATATAACCTTTTGGGGAATATGGTTTGTCTTCCTAATAGCCATTTTAAGCATCAAAGACAATCGCTACATACTAGATGCGTTAAAGCATCGAAAGAACGGAAACAATATCAAAAACCTTGTGATTGGTTTCGGAGCTGGATTTGTCATGAACGGTGCCTGTGCGCTCACCGCGTACCTTCACGGCGATATTAAGCTCAGCTTTGCGAAATTTGAGTTGTTCCCGATACTCCTTATGTTTATTGCGGTATTCGTTCAGTCCTCTGCAGAGGAACTTATCTGCCGCGGATTCATGTATCAAAGGGTATTGCACAGATATTCGAGTCCTTGGGTGGCGATATTGGTGACTTCTTTATTTTTTATGACGCTTCACCTTGGAAATGAACATGTTTCATTTTTACCACTTCTCGACATATTCCTCACAGGTTTATTGTTCGCACTCATGGTTCATTACTTTGATAGCATATGGATGGCGATGGCTTGTCACACGACCTGGAATTTCAATCAGAATATAATACTAGGTCTTCCAAACAGTGGCGAGGTATCATCCTACTCAATATTCATTCTCGATACTAAGCATGATACAAACAGCTTCGCATACAATACTGGTTTTGGACTAGAGGGGACGATCATGTCAGTTGTAGTGATGTTGATCAGTATAGCGATCATAGTTTTTGCACATAAAATATCCGAAGGCAACAAATCATTATAGCAAGGGTTTTGAATATACAAACCAAAAGCCGGAGGCTAATGCCCCCGGCTTTTGGCGATTAACAAAATGACTTAAATATGTAGGTTGAAAGTATGATTATTATGGTTTGGATATATTTGCTTATGGTTATTAAGCATAATTATGTTTATATTATCTGTACGATTATTCGAATGTGCCATCTCTGGTCACAAGCTCACGCTTTAGGTATGATTAAGCGTTTGCTAGTGCTTCACCGAGAGCCTTGCACTGTGCTAGACCTGCATCATCAGGCTCGTTGTTGCAGATAACTGGCTCTTCTACAACTACTGCGCCAGCTTCTTCCATACGATCCTTCCAAGAACGCATCCACTCGCCATCGCCCCAATCGTACGATCCGAATAGAACAACCTTCTTGCCCGAACAGCAACCTTCTAGCTCTGCGATGAATGGTTCAAACTCTTCCTCTTCAAGCACCTCTGCTCCCATAGCAGGGCATCCTAGAGCAAGCTTGTCCTCACCCTTTACATCTGCAACGCTCACCTCAGATACAGACACAACCTTAGCATCTGCACCGATGCCTTCGCCAACGGCGTTAGCCATTGCTTCAGTGTTGCCTGTAGCACTCCAATATACAACGTACATGTAAACACCTCCTGGTAATTATATACTGCTTTGTTAGTTATCTCTAACTAATGCTTATTATATTAGAGCTCTCTAACTTTGTAAAGAGGTTTTTTATGACTTTTTAAAAAAAATATATAAATGCGAAGGACGAGCACTCTTAGCTCGCCCTCCGCATTTTTAGGAATATAGAGAAAATGTTACCTATGGTATGTTCCCTAATGGAACGCTCTACCATATTTGCTTCTATTATATGTCATCTTGATTAAACCATAAGATAAGGCCATGCATCCTCCCGAAATTATAAATCCAACTGTTGCACTTACCATATCATATTCCTCCTTAATCAAGATTTTTTATCTATATAATCATTTCTTATTTTGTTATCTCCATTCTATCCTATTCCATAACTTTGTCAAGACTTTATCATGTATTTTTGTGATAAATTTATCAGCTATATATACAATACCGATTTATCAAAAGAGCAAGCATCCTTAATGCCCGTGTACATCATGAGCTCAGATAATTGCTGATTCATCTCTATCACCTTCTTGGTTACTCCCTCTCTTCCATCCTTGAGTAGTGGTCCAAGTATTCCGCGTCCTACAGCAACCGCATCTGCACCCAGTGCGAGAAGTTTATACGCATCATATCCAGTATCGATAGAGCAATCAGCAAATACTAACACGCCGCTTCCCTCTAGAGCCTCTTTGATTCTTGGGAGTATCTGGGCTGGCGCAATTCCGAACGGTATCCTTCCGTGGTGATGCGATACGATTATCGCTTTACAGCCTGCATCCTTAGCCTTAACCGCATCTTGAACTGACAGTACGCCTTTTGCAACAAATGGAAGTTCAGTTGCCGTTACATACTTCTCAAGGTCTACTTGCATAACGGGTCCAAGAGGGAATCCGTCTACAATATCGTATTTGCCATCAGTTCCAGGCACGTGGTCGATATCAATACCTACAGCGATTGCCCCGTGTTCTTCAGCAAACTTTATCTCATCTAGAATCTTATCATGATCCATGAAAGGCTTTATTATCCTCACAGTCTTCGCACCGACAGCAGCAATTTCTGCATACTCGTCGTTCGGCTCCATACCGACCCAGTTTAGAACATTGAGCTCGAGTGCCGATTCTGCATACTGAACCATAGGCTTCTTGCCGTCCTTACCAACCTTATTGAGGTGTGAAAAAGCAGGCATCATAATCGGCGAAGAAAACTTCTCTCCAAATATTTCACAGCCTAGGTCCGGAATAACTGCATCAATCACCCTCATCTCCACGTGAATGCTGTCCAGATATGCCCTGTTATATACGTTCGCATCATCTGCCTTCCCGCTTGTAACAGGTATCAATCCCTTTGGTCCTGGCCATGGGCTCTTAATCTCACTCATAATCCCCTCCATAATTTCCTTAATATCATTAAAAATTTACATTATAACTATCCGTTATGCCACAAAGATTGTGATTAGCGTGTATGCGATTAGCGCAACTACAAGAAATAGTGAGATAAATGCTGACATATAGCTCTCATCATCCTCACCCGTAACGAGCGCCTGTACTTGAAGTGGAACTGGGAATCCAGTTGGGCACATGAAGTACAGCAGAATAGCAATCTCGAAAACCTTCTCAGATACGAGCTCTGGGAAAACTACATAGAATAACCCTATGATTATCGAGCAGAGGACGAGTCTAACTAGCGCAAGTCTTATTAGAGAAGAAATCATCTCCTTTTCGAATTTCAGTTCATATCCCAGTGTAAATAGTATAATGCCTGTTATCGGTGTTATAACTAGCTCCATCGTTGAATTAAATGTAGACTCGAGTCCCATGCTCATAATCATTTTATGAAGTCCTGTAAGGTTCATGAACACTCCCCCGATGACCGAAACCATGAACGAGCTTGTAAAAATCTTCTTTAACAGCTCCTTCCACTCAACCTGGCCAACGACTTTTTTAGTCACAAGAATCGGTAGCACTCCAAAGTTAATCAAGATTCCAGCAACGTCAAATGTGACTATATTAACCGCATGTGCCGCTCCGACTATAGATATGTATAGTGGCAAAGCTACATTCCCACCCTCACAAGTTACTAGTAGATAAGGCGAGATATGTGCAAACTTTTTGCCGGTAAACGGCGTTAGCTTAAACCCTATAAACAGCACAATTAGCCAGACTATATCCATATATATAATCTGGATGAGGAATGTACTCTTGAGCTCGGATGTTACAAGCACTTTGTATACTAGTAACGGAAATAAGATTGTAAATACTAATTTCTTTGCACCTTCGTTCTGTGCAAATGTAATCCACTGCCTTTTTCTTGCCAGTAGCCCTAAAAAGAGCATAAAAAACACCGGAAATAATGCCTCTACTGCTTTCATATATACCTACCTAATCATCATTACATGTCGATAGAAACAAAAGATTTCGCACAATTAAATAATGTGCTATTAAGACGATTATACTGGTTATTCTAGTGACGTCAATAGTATTATCCATATAAAGCTGGTTTCTAATCAACCGACTTTAATGCGTCCAGCATATTGAGTTTTCTAATCATGCGATTTACATAAACGCACAACACAAATAGTATTCCTATAACTGCTCCGCTCGGAACTATATATCCCCATATCTCTATATTGGGCGTAAACATAACGTGCGATGGAGCAACATACGCGATTATAAAATCATGTAGTATTTTACCCGATATAAGCCCTAGTCCAATTCCGATAATTGATAGCACTATAGTCTCACGGTATAGGTACATGGTGGCTTCTTTATTAAGAAATCCAAGGACCTTAACGGTAGATATCTCGCGGATTCGTTCTACCATATTTATGTTAGTTAGATTATAGAGAATCACTATGGCTAGCAGGGTCGACATAATCGTCAAAACAAACATTACCGTCAGCAAAGATTTTGATACACCACGAACCTGCTCGATTATATTGAGATTATGAGCTACTCCTTTAACACCCTCTAGATTCATGAATTTTGATGCCACATTAGCAATATCACTCTTCTCATTGACCTTGACCAAATAGCTGTTGGCAGCAGGAGTCTCACCCCATATCTGTGAATAGTAATCGTCACTAACGAACATATAGTGTCCTGCATACATCTCAGCAATTTCACTTACTCTAACGGTATATGTCTTGCCTCCATCGTTAAGATTAAACGTGTCGCCCTTCGATACCCCTAATAGCTTAGCTAGCTTTTCGGTAATTACAACTCCATTCTTTGGTAAAGTAATGGATTTATGTAGGGCTTTTGTCTTTATATCAATGAGAGGGGCAAAGCTTTTCTTAGATGTCGCCATGATGGTAATATCTTGCTCATCATCCACTCCTTTTATCTGCTGTGATACCTGCTTAATATACACATCTTCATATCTTGTAACACTTGATGATTTTAAAATCTTATCAAATTTAATTTGCTCATCATTTGTAATCTCATCAGACTTTGTAACAACTACATCATATTTTATAAGATCTCCAAACTGCCTTCCCTCTATATCATTGACCGAAGATGAAATTCCAAGCCCAGCACAGAGTAGCGCAACTGATCCAATGACTCCGAATATTGTCATTAACATTCGCTGTTTGTATCTAAATATATTTCTTGCAGTAACTTTCTGAATGAAACTCATCCTCTTCCATATGAATTTTACCCGCTCTAGCAAAATCCTTGAGCTACTGCTTGGCGGCTTAGGCAGTAGCAGCTGTGCCGCATTCGCCTTAAACTCTCGATGTACAATGGCAAGCACTGGCATAACCGTGCACGATAACGAAAGTAAAACTGCAATAACTACAATGGTCCAATTAAATTTAAGTGCCGGAATAGGCATAGTCATATTCGCCATCAGGGATGAACATAGGATATATGGTATCCCATAAGTCCCAAGTAGCACTCCAAGGAATGACCCAATTCCACCTGAACAGAGACCAAAAGTAACAAACTGCTTAGTCACGTCATGTTCAGTGTACCCGAGCGCTTTCATAACCCCAGCATTGATGCGTTCTTCATAAACAAATCGTGTCATATTAGCCACAGTTACGAGTGCTGCTACTAAGTATAGAACGACAGGGAATACATTTCCCACCTTTCCTATACCAAACGACATATTTCTTAGCATCTTTACACCATCGCTACCCGGCATTGTTCTGAATGTATAGACATGATATTCAGGTTCAGGTACTGATAGCTTCGAAGGATGCGCAACTTTTCCATTGAGATGGTTTTTGCCTATATTTGTTTGACCTGCGTAAAAACCACTGGTGTTACTCCTTGTAAGCCGCCATTCGTATTCCGCTCTTAGCTTTCTTTCCAGCTCTACTTTTCTAGCGGGAGCATTGTCGCTCACTAATTTTTCCAGCTCCTTGCTGTGCTTTTTTAACTTATCGGTATACGAGTCTCCAAATCTATCCACATCCTTTAGATCTTTGAATCTTATCCTAGCTATCACTGGAACATTCTGCTTAAAAGCAGACTTTACTACAACTGCATATCCTGAAAGCGCACCAGAGCCTGCATTAGCTGGTCCTAGCGTATTATCAGCGATAATTTCAGATGAATTTATAAATCCCGTAATCTTGTAGGCATGCCTCTTTAATTGCATTAAATTATCGCTTTTTTCAGAAAATTCAACGATATCACCTATTTTATATTTCCCTCTGTACCTATCTGTGAGCGCGATTTCATCTTCTCGTGATGGCATCCTTCCCCTGACTACCTCAAACTTCGATAACTTACGAGGCGCTGAGTATATGCGTATAGCTGATGAAGAATTTGCAAGGCCTGTATCTACGAAATTCCCGAACTCCACTTCACTTACACCGGGCGCTTCCCTAATTTCCTCCTCGTCGGCTGCTCCAAGACCTTGGCTTCCAATAACCGCTAAGTCCATAGTGCTTAGCCTCTCAAAGTACTCATTTGCGCTCCTATTGATATCCTGACCCGCAGATTTTAATCCAATTAAAGTCATCGACCCAAGCATAGTCAGCAGCACGATAGATAGAAAACGTCCTAGCGATTTTTTTATCAGTCTTCGTGTCACTTTCCCCATAGTTTGCTTCATAATAATATATACACCACCTAATACTCTATACTCTCTATATCTGACGGGTTCTCATTAACTTCAACCGACCTAACCTTGGCATCGTGCAAATAAATCACGCGATCAGCAATTGGTGCAATTGCCGAATTATGCGTCACAATTACGACTGTTACGCCATTTTTCCTAGACATTTCTTGCAAGATATGAAGCACATGTTTTCCAGTCTTATAATCAAGTGCTCCAGTCGGTTCATCACAGAGTAAGAGCTTGGGATTCTTAGCAATAGCCCTTGCGATGGAAACTCTCTGTTGTTCTCCACCAGAAAGCTGTGCTGGAAAATTGTCCATTCTATCTCCTAGCTCCACCGACCTAATGGTCTCATCAACATCCTTTGTATCTCTGACAATTTCTAAAGCTAACTCTACATTCTCCCTTGCTGTAAGGTTCGGTATTAGGTTATAGAACTGAAATACGAATCCTATGTCATTTCTTCTATATAGGGTGCGTTCTCTATCGCTGAGTTTGACGATATCAACTCCATCAACAATTACCTCGCCCTCGCTAACGGTATCCATCCCGCCTAAGATATTGAGGATTGTGGATTTCCCGGAACCCGAAGCCCCGAGAATAATAACTAATTCTCCCTTTTCAATCTCAAAGCTTACATCATTATTTGCTATTATTTCGCTTTCTCCAGAAGCATACCGCTTGAAGCAGTGTCTCATCTCAATATACGCCATTTTTATCCTCTTTTACCACTATGCTGAACTTGCGACTTCCAATCGTATTTGCCAGGCGAGATTATCATTTCTACTAATATGCTAATAATATCACTCTCATCCTAAAATAATAAGGTCCAACCAGATAATCTAACATATATCCGGAGAGTTTCATCAACCAAAAAGCTACCCGATGACTCGGGTAGCTTCCAATATATTATTTACTTATTGCGCCTTTTAATCACAGCGATTAAAAGCCCAAGTACAGCCACTAGGAGAACAACCCCATACAGCATGATATTTGTCATATCACCAGTCTTAGGACCGTGTCTCTTTACGAGCTTCTTGCCCGTTTTACTAGGCTTTGGCTTCTCGATGTGGGTATTCGTAATGATATATCCATTGTCCACATCACCGGTATACGCCGCTGTATAATCCTGCACCTGATCTTCCTTGACGGTATACTTGATTTTGTTTCCGTCCTTATTGACAGGTAGATTATCGAATTCAGCCTTCCAATCACCATTTGCATCCGGTGTAACAGTCTTATCTGCTACTTCAGTCCCATCTGCCATAAGGCGAACCTTAATTGATGAAGGTCTGTCACCAGCTACATCGTTAGCCCACTTCTTTGTAACCTTAACTGTTCTTGTGTATGGCGTGTGCTTGTTGGTAAAGTTGAACCCATCCTGAATGACTGTGTACTCGTTTACCGAAGCTTCCTTCACAGTGTAAGTAACGACATTTCCCGCCTTGTATTTATCGAGGTTTTCGAACTTATACTTCCAGTTGCTCGATGCATCAGCAGTCGCTGTCTTACCAGTATCTACGCCATCTGCATAGAGTTTAAAGGTAACACCGTTAGGTCTGATTCCATCTTGGTCATTCGCATCATCCCAAGTCTTCTTACCAGAAACAGTGGTTTTCTCAACCTTATGAGTGTTCTCGATATTATAGCCTGTCACCTTAGATGTGTATCCATCTACAGCAACTTCCTTGACTGTATACTTAATCTCTCTGTTGCTATCGTCGTACTTGAGAACTCTTCCGAACGAGTAGTTCCAGTTGCCTGCCGCATTAGCAGTCGCAGTCTTGCCAGTGTCATTACCGTCAGCATACAGCTTAACGGTAATCGAGCTTGGGCGCTTACCATCCTGGTCATTTGCATCAACCCATGTCTTAGTTCCTGAAACCTCAACCTTCTCAGGCTCTGGAATAGAAACTGTGATAGCCGATGCTGAGAGCGTAGTGATCGATTTGTTACCGCTGATATCGTAATCGAGTACCGGCGATAGAACGTCAATCTTCTCGTTATAGTCATAGGACAAATCGGATGCTACCTTATATACAACATCTATCGAGCCGCCGTCACCTTCCGCCAAAGGTTTAGTCGAAACTAGATGAACCATATCCGCATCCGCTGGGTCAGTCACTACGTCGTAATCTGAAGCGCTTGGCGCCTTATTAACATTATATGTCTTACCAGGGTGAAGCTTGATATATTCCACTCGGAAGTTAGGTGAAACATTTACAGAGTCTAGTTTGAGTGGCAGATTGTTCTTGCCCTCTGGATTAAAGCTCTGTCCGTAGTTTGCATCCTTCTTAAGTAGTGGCACGAACACATTCGCGTGATCCAGTCCTTGAGCAGCGTTATTTCTAAGGGTAACTCTCAGCGTCGCCTTATCGCCTCTCTTGAGTACTGGCGTAGTATCCGTCTTAGTCTCTGCACTAGTCGGATTATACTTATACTCTTTGTTCTCGCCAGTAGTTTTATCCTCAACAAGAAGCTTTGAGTCACCTCGCACTGCAGCTGCCTGCTGCACTGTAACTCCAGGACCTTCTGATAGCGATACCATGAACTCTCCGGAATTCACCTTGCTGTCAAATACGCTCTTTGCCTTGCCGTTCTCCGTCTTTGCATATCTGCTGTTGTTAGTCGACCAGTTGCTTCTATCCCACTTCTCAGGCTTAATCACAGCATCAATTTCCTTGAAGTCTTTGGTGGTAAAGGCAAAGAAATCATTGATATGATAAGTTCCCTTTGCAGCATTTTCATTAGGTGTGACGGTCATGCTCATGTTCATCGACTTGATTGAGAAGTCTGGTTGATACTGACCTCTAGTCTCACTGCCGATATCCACATTGTACTTCCACACCCTAACAGGTGTTCCGTTCACATCTCGATATTCACCTACATACTTAGGACTTCCGAGGGTACCATTAGTAATGGTTAAATCCTTGTAGTTGAAGCCCTCTGGCATCATCACATATAGCACTGGTTCCTGAAGTGGGTTCCAATCCCAGTTAGCATCGTTGATGCGGCCAGTTATCTTGAACTCATCGCCTCCGAGTACCTGTGTCTTGTTGATGTTTCCAACGCCGTTTAGAACCTCAGGAGCTCTGCTAGTTGCCTTAGTTGTAACCGTATCTGCTGCGGTAGGTGTTTCGTCAGAGTTGTAAAAGCTAATCGTGCTTACTACATCGTCCTTCTCACCCTTCTTCCAAGTTCCGAAAACTCCTGCTGGTATGTAGCTCCATCCGTAAAACTCGCCAGGTCCAAGTTTGTTACCATCTAGGAGATCATCGTTAGGTCTAATGCCGTCATATCCAGCCGGTAGCTTGCCGATATCTACCTTAATCGATTTAATCGATGTATTGATATCGAGCCCTAGCTTAGTATTCTTGATAAGCGCAGATACTCCACCTGACGTCTCGAGGATGCTAGGATCAGCAGTACCACTTGTCCCATCGGAAGCAGTCCAGTGAATAGGTCCATACGTCATTCCTGCCTTATAAGGAATAGTCACACCTCTGATGATAGCCTTATTAGTAGTATCTAGCTTCATCTCGATAGTCTTAGCCTTGCGAGATGGGATAGCAAGATCATTCTTGATGAGGAGCGATCCCAATCTTACATTGTAAGAATCATTCTTCTTGTATGACCAGTTTGGAGCACTCTGAACGGTAGTTCTGCTCTTTATGGATTCTGGATCAGAACCATCGATAAGCTGAACTGTGAGATTAGCCACGTTGTTCTTGCTAGTCCTACCTGCATTTTGTGTATCATTCCACACGGTCTTATGCAAATTCTTAATCTGCACGTTAAAAGAACTTCCATTTGCACGCGTACTGTTTGCGTCGACCTTGATGTGCGGTTTGAATGTAAGTCCGCCGCTATATGAGCCAGGTTCATTCCATGACACTACGGAAACTTTGTTATCTCCCACAATCGTAGTCGATTCAACCGTTCCGTTTGCATGATAGAGACCTGTCTCTTCGAGCCCGACGAGCTCAACATCCTTAGGATATACTATTTCGACTGTCGTCTTGCTGTTCGCTTTCGTCAATGCTTTATCGCTGATATTCTGCCATTGATGCGAAAAAGACGTCGACGTCTGGATAATCGAAGTGGTGTTCCCCTTCGAAATAACCTCTGAGCTCTGGTCATTCCAGTATGCATATGTAAATTCATCGGCAGCAATCACATCATAGGACTTCGAATCAGTCGCATTTGTTGTGCTCGTGCCAACCCTAACCTTGATATCGTCAGCTAAAACCTGGTTCTTATCCTGATTTACATACGCCTCATCGACTGTAAATATCATCTCTTTGTGGGAAGCCGCTGCATCAAGACCCTTCTTGGTCTTATACGTAACCTCCCCTGAGCGCGCTTTACTTGAACCAGCCGTCGGATAATTGTATGGTGATGTTCCCGTACCTGTCGGTGTCTTTACAAGTTCTTCAAAGCCAGTTGATGTAATCGGTCCCTGTGTAAATGTAGCACCCGGTAACGACTTGAAATAAAGCCCATTTCCAAGTGTTGCAGTAAAATACGTATCGGAATTTCGTAACTCCTGCGGGATATTGTAATCCACGTCTAAAGAATACGTCGTTCCGACATTTAGTTTAGGTTTCTGACCAGCCATAAGATCCGCAACAACAGCTCCAGTTTCAGTATTTACAACCTTAACCGAAGTGATTTTGAGGTCTGTAGTCGCTGCACTGACTTCGCCTATGCTAGGTACTGCACCCGTAATAACTACCATCAATGCAAGTACGCAAGATAGCATCTTTGAGATAGTTTTACTCATATGTCCTCCTTTTACAAAACATTCACATAATCAATGTATTTTATCATTATTCGCATATTTATTCAATTTTAGACTTTTTAAGTTTAATTTATATTCCAAAGGCTTAATTCCATTGATAATTCTAGCATCTATAACTGAAATTATTTTAGACACTAGAAAAGGACGGTGCCAAATAGCACCGCCCTTTTTATATTGTTCTAAAAAAATACAATGTTATCTGCTAATTATCGTGAACCTAGAGACTCTTTCTTCTCATAAGCAGCCCACCTGTAACCGTAATAGCCGATAGTAAAATCAGTCCATACATTCCGATATCATTGCTGTCTCCAGTCTTAGGTGTAAGTCTGCTCTTTGGAGTCTTAGGCCCTGGAGTCGATGGTGGAATCTCTGTGTTTGTCACTGTGAATCCGTCTTCCTGTGTTCCAGTGACCTTTGCTGTATACCCCGAGACGTCTGCCTCTTTAACGGTATACTCAATCTTATCGCCATCATCATTGTACTTGCGTACATTTGTGAACTCACCCTTCCACTGATTTGCTGCATTTAGAACTACTGACTTTCCAGTATCTGCACCGTCTGCATATAGCTTGACGGTTACGGAATCCTTTGCTTTGCCAACCCACTTCTTCTCAACCTTTACAGTCGTCTTGGAGTAGATTCCGCTAGCATCTCCCGATGAATCCATGACCTTGTAGTTAGAAACGATTTGTGTGCTCTGTTCGCTAGAAACGAGCTGCGCCAGGTTCTTAAGTAGAGTACCAGGGTGATAAGTCGAACGGTAGGTGAGTATGTACTGCTTCTGAGCAATATTTCCCATCCTTATACTGAACGATCTTCCGTCTGCAGCGAGGTTGAGCTTTCCTGTCAGATTAACTACTGTCGGGGTACCATGTTCATATCCCCTTGCATCTATAGTGGTCTCTGTCAAAACAAAGCTTCCAGGTATATATGTCTCGTCGCCTCGACCATCGGTGAGTTTGTCGGAAATTACAAGGTTAGTCAGCGTGTCTTTCTTGTGATTTATACGTATAACCCAGTTAGCTTCATTAGCACTTGCGGCTGCACTGCCCCACTTACCTAGAACCTCAGGTGGAAGTATTCCAGGGCCATCAACGCGTATAGTCACTGGATAGACCTGAGAGCCAACCGTAACAACTAGCGTGTTATTTGAATCTATAGTAATCTGGCTTAGCTCGAGCTTTGCAGCTATGTTAATCTTACCCTTTACATCTTCTCTTCCGTTCACCCAATTGTTGAATGTGATTCTGACTTTTCCGCCGCGGTTGTTTGCGCCCGGTGTAATGTGAGCCCTTCCAACCACTACATTTCCATTTAAATCGTATATATCGAAGTCTAGTGCCGCTGCGCCGTTTGGATAGAACACCTGATCAGGCAGTTTGATATCGAAATAATCACCTGCACGCATATTATCGCCATTAGCACTAGCATCCCACTCCATAGCTAGGAAGAACGTATCTCCCTTATAAACACTATTCTTGTCTGTTCCAGCAATATTCTGAATAGTAAATTTAGTTACACGTGCTGTCACCTCTCTAGGTGTAGCAGCGTTTACATCCATGCTCGCCAAAGGCAGCATAAGTCCTACTATCATAACTAGAGATAGTAGATATCCAATAAAATCTCTTACTCTTTTCATAATCCTTTCCTTTGCAATTATTTACACGCTAATTTCCTAACTCCTGTTAAGTTTACCAATTATGTATATTTATTTCAATATCATATCTTTATATCTTTCACTTTGCACAAAAAAAGAGCACGATTGACAATTTTACTAATCAATCATGCTCGACTTCTTAATTAATACACAAGGCATTAAATCTCAGAACTGATAATTATTCACCTATTTTCTTTCTCATTCTGATTAAAAGTGCTAGCCCTGCGAGTGCAAGTAGAAGCACCCCTACATAGAATACTAGTATTGCGCTATCTCCTGTCTTAGGTAGTCCTGTCTTCTTAGGCTTATCTGGTGTCTTTGGCACGTTTGGCTTCTCTGGCTCATACGTGTTAGTGATTACAAAGCCAGCCGAATCTCCGGTAACCTTAGTGGTGTATCCACCTACAGCATCTTCCTTTATAGCATACTTAATCTCCTTGCCACCTTTGTACTTAGGTAAGTTTGCAAATGTATGCTTCCAGTTATCAGCTGCCTTGATATCGCGCTCCTCAATCATCTCATCGTTAGCATAAAGCTTTACATGGATCTTGTTAGGACGGCTGCTGATTACACTGCTATCGTTCACCCATACCTTCTCTACAGGGATATCGATATATTCTGGTTTGTGTTTGTTAGTGATGTCATAGCCATTTACCGTAGCCGTATATCCATCTACAGCTTCCTCTGTAACTGTGTAGGTGATCTCCTGCCCAGCCTTGTACTTAGGTAAATTTGCAAATGTATATGTCCAGTTGCTGCCAGCGCTCACAGTCTTTTCCTGCACCTTTGAGCCATTAGCAAGTAGGTTCACCTTGATTGATGTCGGACGCTTGCCATCCTGGTTGAAGTTATCATCCCACGTCTTAGTTCCTGAAACTTCTACCTGCTCCTGTTCCATCGTATTTGTTATGGTGATGCCTAGCTGAGATGTTGGCGAAGCTGGATTTACCTGAACAGAATTAGCTGTAACATCATATGTCTTGCCACTGTACGTTACTTTGTTATTCCCGTTCTGGTTAGCTTCCTTCACCGTATAAACGATTGGCGTCTTAGTTGTAGTGCCATCATTATTCTGAACCACAGTGTACTGGCGAAGCTGTGTGAACTTTGCTTTCCAGTTATTCGCTGCTGTCAGCTTAGCGGTCTTACCAGTATCTTCACCATTGGCAAAGAGTTTTACCGTAATTTCGTTAACATCCGGAGTTGCAATTTCATTGCCCTCAGTATCAACCCACTTCTTAGTTGCTTCAACATCCATCTTATCAATCAGCTTGTTAGAAACAACATCGGTCTCACGAAGCTTTACTTCGTCGTTATATATAACACTGAATGTGTTGTTAGCAACAGCCTCTGATAGCTTAGGATCGTAAGTTGGGGCCTTCATCGTGAGGTATGCAGACAGAACTGTGTACGGCTCCAAAGTCGTACCATTCTTACCTACAATCTTGATAGCCTTAACCTTAGTGTAATCCCCAGGGTTCTTAGTCCAAGCAGAGCTGTTTAGCTCGTTTTTATCCGTTCTATCAGGATATTTATCCGTGCGGTAATATATGTCGTAATTATTGCTTACATCTGTAGAACCGATCTTTAGCTCGAGTGGTCCCTGAAGGGTGTTGCTAAATGCAGAATTTCTGCCATCGCCTACATGTGGGAACACGTCATACATGAGAATTTTATCCATCGCCATGTTGTAATAGTTACGAACACTTAGGCGATACTGGAATAATCCGCTTGTGTTTGTCACATCGGCAAAATCTGTCGAGATTGTATTTCTCGTAAATGCCCTTCCGTATACAGCAGCACCGCCTGGAGTATTAGGCTCGAGGCTTCTTATGTGCTTATCCGACTGAATACTCTCTACGTTGTTACCCAGAACCTTGGCAGTTGCCTTTAGTATAGTCTCATCCACGACACCATTTATATTGATGTCTAGTGTGTCTTTTACGAAGTTGTTCGTATTATAGAGACCAGCGAAATCTGCTGGCGTTCCCTTTGTCCAGTTGTCGGCGTAGAAATATACATCGTTATTATTATTTAACTGATCATTCTCTGCCTTGCTAGGTATTACGTCATTATTTACATATAAATCGACAATATCATAAGCCATATTCGCATATTCATATACGTAGCCTGAAGGTAGAACGATTTTAACCGCATCTCGGCCAGTCTCGTTGTAGTTCTTAATAAACTCCACCGACTGAACTGGTTTCGAACCAACTATCGGCGAAACGTTCGTAAGCTGATCATACGAAACACCGGTTGGCAGCAAATCCACGAATGTTGGATTCTTTAGATATCGTGCTCCTGAGAGCGTATCAAGCCTAAAACCTACCCTGGCAGTGAATCTCTCGTTTGGCATCCCCACCCTCTGATTGCGAGTTTCCTTACCTAACCACACCTTCTCGGTGAAAGGAGTAAAGTACGAGTTCCAGCTACCAGACAGATCCATCTTCGTCTTGGAGCCATCTTCGTTAACCCTGTTGACATCGGCCTTGACTGTATTGTTGATAGGTCTATCGTTATAGGTTTCCCCGAAAGGATTGATAAACATCATCTTGAGGTTAAACTCTAAGTTTGCTGAAGGTGCGAGTGTGAAATCCTTGAGGTATAAGCCCACTCTCTTGTACTTAGGATCAACTGCACCAGCGTTTGCAGGATCTAACGTGCCCTGATTGATCTGATCAAGGTATGACTGTAGCTTTTCCTTGCTGTCAGCATTTACCTCGCCTTTAAATAGCCATGCTGCACCATTATTAGTAAGCGGAATAACATCGTACGTTCCGTCAGCTTTATAGCCTCTTAGTTCTAGCTGTGAGAGATTGAGATTTGCTCTCGAACCTACACCTACGAGGTTCCCCGTTATCATCGTCATAAATAGACGACCACCAGTGTTCTGAACGTCCTCATAAATCTCAATGTCTGTAAGCGGTCTATCGAGCTTGTTAACCAACTTGATAGCATATTCCAGCTCTCTTACCGCAAGACTGTTCTTGTCGAACGGAATGGTAAGTAGACCTTTCTTGCCGAGCATTCCATCGCCGTTGTAGTCATCACCTGCTAAGCGGAAACGCTTCGTATCATCATCAAAATTGTGTTCATTTCCAGCGACTTTTCCGACAGTAGCCTCAGCTGCACCCGGATTAAATGGAATTCCCTGCATCTCTGCAGTGTTCGTAAAGTTTACTCTATTAGATCCATTCATGTACTTTGCACCTGGGAATGACAGCTTAAGATTTGAATAAGCTGGCAGATTATCCCTGATGTAATCGTGCAAATCCCTAACGCCCGTAGGTATGTCGAATCTTAGCGTAACCGTCTTACCGTCGGAGCTTAGAGTCCAGTTAGGGTTCTTTGCCGGGTCAAACTTAGCAGTCCTAGTATTGCCTGCGCTATCAACATATGTCGGAAGCTTATCAGTGATTATAATTGAGCGATATGCCCTGTACTCTTGATACAATTTAAAGTTGTAGTTAATATCCGATGCACCATCTTCTGAAATAGACGAAGGATTCGTCCTGCTAGATGCACCAGCATATACGAGCTGATCGTCTGTCTCTTCTCCCGCAACTATCTTCATGAGCCATGGCTTTGGATAAGTAACACCATAAGTCTTATCCTCAAGTGTAGAAAGCTTAGTGCCATCAGCACTATACATGCGAACTACTGGCTTAAGCTTAAAATCACTTGGTGTAGTCTTATCTGCAAAGCTCATTACATATGGAAGCTGCAATCTTACCGTATTGTCTATCTTGTTCAGATAAATTCGCTTAATAGTTTTCCCATCGTTAGTCACGATTGTCTCTTCTGACTTAATGATAGGCTGTGTCTTGGAAGCTGGCGTCGCGAAGTTATCCAGGTAAGTTCCATCAGCGATATTGTTGGTATCGTTTTGGTTCTTCGATGTCTGCTTCGTTGGCACTTCAATCTCGAGATACAGTCCCTCGACTGGCTTCGTCAGCGCCGTCGCATCAATCTCAATTCCTGTTGTGATATTCGTCTCTGTCCTTACTGTCGTAGGCGAAGTAGGCTTTAGGTTTAGCGTAAGAGAACCGCTCTGGCCAAAATTAATCGTGTCAGAGAAAGCTGACGCACTAGTTCCTGATGACGCACCTGAAGCCGCCGCACTTACTGATGGAATACCAGATATCAGAGTTGTGATAATCATGGCCATCAAGCACAGTATGGACACCGCTTTGCTTCTAATTGCCTTCATAATCCCTCCTTATAAATACACTTATCTTAAGCTACACATACACCAAAATGTACAGCGCAGCTTTTAATGATATAATGCAAAAATTCTCTATATAACGCACTACCGCATTATATAAGTAATTCTTAACTAATTTCGTTTATTTTACACGAAGTCCAGATATTTTGCAAATCGCGTACACACTACTAAATGTTACAAAATCGATAAGATTGGCATTTACTGCAACTTTTCTTTGTTTTTTAACCTTGTTTTGTTATTGCTTTTGTTACAGTCCAATGTTAGAGCATAGATTGAGGGCATAGCTCCTTAACACATGATAAATTTGAGTCTAAACTCAGCACCATCACCTTCCTCTGAGACTATCTTGAACTCCGCCCTATGAAGCTCCGCAATTTCCCTCACAAATGATAGTCCGAGTCCGAGCCCACTGTTAATTTCTTTATTTCTTGATTCATCGACTTGATAAAACCTATCCGAGATTTTAGCTATATGATCTGGTGATATGCCGATTCCGTCATCCACTACTTTTAAAGTAGCCGTCGTAAGGTCAGTGATTTCCTCGGGTTTCTCGCACTTAAACGATGTGTTCTTTTGATTCTCGCCAAAACCTTGCCCTTGATCACGCTCCAACTTTATTAACACCATCGTTTTAGAAAATTTAATCGCATTGCTCACGAGATTATCAAGCACACGGTAAAGCATCAATTTGTGACCATAAATCCATATATCCGATTGAATCTCTATATCAAATTTCAGTCCCGATTCTACCCACTTTCGCTCGTGCTGTCTGCAGTATTCTGTGACAAGCTCCGAAAGCGACAGCCTATCTAAATCAGACCAACATAACTGCTCGGCCTTAGAAAGCTCAAGAATCTGCTCTGTCATATCCTTCATCAGTTTAGCCTGGTGGTTTATTACCTCAAGAGACTCCCTTGCACTCTCTAAATCGTCAGCGTATTTCGCTCCGAACTCACTTTCTGCCATTATCACCGAGAGTGGTGTTCTGAGCTCGTGCGATACGTTCTGATTGAACTGCTTCTCCTTATCGAAATTTTCCTGTATAGAGAAAATCATTTTGTTAAATACATTTGCAAGTCTCGCCGTCTCATCATACGAATGCTTATACGACGTATTGATGCGCTTCGTATAGTCACGACTCTCCGTGATATCCTCTGCCATGTTAGTAACATCATTTATCGGAAGTAAACCGCGCTTAAGTATTCTTCTACCCCCAAGTGACATCGAAATCATTGAAAGAGGTGCAAGAACAACAATTGCAAGCAGAAATAGTTTCAGCTCATAGCTCAGCCATTTGATGGAATGAATTCCACGAACCCACTTCTGCTCCTCTTTGTTATACGTATCAAAGTAATAATAATTTAAGCCATCAGAACTGTACTTCGATATCTCTCCTGATGAAAATGGAGCATTTTCATGAAACCCTTGTGGCAGCGTGCCTCGCTCGAGTTTTTTATCTTTACTGTATATTGCGAAATATACACCGTCGTCATAGGACTCAAAATCATCGAGGTCTGAAGCCATCCTTATCGTTGCTCGTTCGAGCTCTGTTCTGGTTGTATAACTCGACCACGTATCAGAAAGCACAAGCGCTACACTGAACATTGCAATAAATATAGCTGCTACAAATACCGTGTACCAACGAGTAACCCTCGAGACGATGGTTCTCTTTCTATTCCTTTTCTTCTGATTTGAATACATATCCCATACCTCTCTTCGTCACTATGACCATCGGATTCTCTAGCTTCTTGCGAATGTTCTTTACCAATACATCGATAATGTTCGACTCACCCTCATAGTCAAAGTCCCAGATATGTTCTCTGATCTGCTCTCTACTCAATATAACATTAGGATGCCTAACCAAACACTCGAGCAGAGCGTACTCCTTGGCTGTAAGGTCTACTAGAGACGAATTCTTGGTAACTGTTTTCTTTATAAAATCTAAGCAACAATCACCAAACTGCACGGTACTCATGAGAATCTCTCTATTATTGCGTCTCAGCATAACTCTGATGCGTGCGAGGAGCTCATCAAATTCAAAAGGCTTAACGAGGTAATCATCCGCACCAGCATCTAGCCCAGTCACCTTGTCTTCAAGCGTATCCTTTGCTGTTAGCATGAGGACAGGCGTCTTAATCTGATGATTTCTTAGATACTTAAGCACACCAAGTCCATCAAGTCTAGGCATCATGATATCTGAAATTATTACGTCGTAATTAGTTGCTCTTATGTAGTCAATCGCTTCTTCCCCATCATATGCCGCATCAACACTGTACTGCTGAGTCTTTAGAAGCTTTACTATACTTCTATTAAGCATAACCTCATCTTCGATTACTAACAGCTTCATGGTCTCGCTCCTTTACTTTCTTTATTGTCGCCTATTATATCATCTTATACGCAAAATCTCGGCTAGATAATCTAACCGAGATTTTATATACAATCATATACTATTAACTAGTCATCCTGATCTTCATTTTCTTCTGCTAAGAACGCTCCATCGACAGCACTCATCTTTACATCAATCGTCTGTTTACCATCTATTACAGTTACTTTGTATACGAGAGCATTTTCATTAATGTCCAGCTTAAGCTTCATGATAATTGCCTTAGCATATTTTTCTTTCACTAGTGTTTCAGCCTTTGCAAGGTCAACTTGTGGCTTCGCACCTATGAGAGCCTTGTCTTCAGAATCTGAATTGAAGTTATCTGCCTCAACCTTCAGGACTTTCCCTGATTCTCCATCGATTTTATATTCCTTTACAGAATTAGTGTCGCTAACGGTAATTTCATACACTACAGTTTCATTGTCAACATCTATCTCATATCCTATAACAGTTCCTCCATTCGATTCCTTGAGTGCCGTTTCCTCTGCCTGCTGAACTGTTACTTTCGCCTTGCGCACAGCCTTTTCATCATGATTGCTTGAGCATCCAACTGCTGAACCGAGCGCTGAGATAGAAACTGCTAATGCGATAAACTTTGCTAATGTCTTTATTTTGAAAATCTTTTTCATGTCTTTACCTCTTTCTGTTTTAATTTGAAATTAAACTCCTCATCTTTGCTTCTTGTTGTCCATATAATAAATGAGAAAGATGAACGCAAAATGAATCGCAACGCTTTTTTCATAAAAAAGAGAGCAACCACATAAAGCAGTCGCTCTCTAGCTTCTTATTTCGTACCGTTCTTTAAACGATTCTTCCTAGTGATAATCACCCCTGCCGATATGAGCACGAGTATCACCCCTGCGATATACAGCACGGTTCTACCAAGGCCTCCGGTCTCAGGCAGCAGGAACCTCATATTCTCAGTATTCTTGATTGTAATAGTTCCTGATGAAACCGCTGCATCCTTTGGTGTCTGAACTTCCGCACCGTTACTATTGCTGTAGCTAGTACCGTAATCTGGCACGGCTGTCTCAACTACGTAGTAACCATAAGTAACGTCATCGCCATTGTCCGCTTTTCCTGACACCGGCAAATCCGTATAGGTTTTCGTCCAGTTATCTGAAGCTGACAGTGTCTCTCCAGCCTTATAGACCTTCTCTGAAGTCGTTCCGTTCGCACTCGTCGAAATCTGCATCAAGTTGTAGGTGATTGACCCAGCTGAACGCTGCACCTCTTGTCCATCAGCATCGAACCACTTCTTATTAACAGTGATTCTCGTCTTAAGCTTTTCGTTCTTAACTTTAAAAGTCATACTAGTTCCGCTTAAGGTTACCATTGGATTGGTCGAAGTCTGCGTGATAGTGAACTTTTTGTTCTGCTCTTCAATCTTAAAGTCAATCGGTCCATCTAGTGGCTTGTAGCCTGTCGGCGTCTTCTCCTCCGTGAGGCGATATTCGCCAGCACTTAGCCCTTCGAACTTGAACTGCGATATATTCTGGTTTCTACCTACATACATCGGTGTAAATGACGCATCGCCAAGCTTTTCAAGCTTGAATACAGCTCCATTAAGTGCGTTCTCTGTATCATCAACCTTCAGTACATTGATTTCAGTCGTTCTGTTCAGCTCGAACGAAACCAGCTGCTGGTATGGCTGAGAATGTTTGCCAGTCATCTCTGTAATGTAGGTCTTGACCTTAACGGATTTCATCTCCGCATCGGAAACCTTCTTGCTCTCGGATAGGATGTGGTTAACTGCCGTCTTCATCCTGGTGTACTCATTAGAGCCCTGACTATATGTTTTTATATCATCCAGGCTATTTGAGTAGTACCAAAATGCCTCCTGCATCGTTTTATAGTATCCGTAATCCTGTTCGTGATCTACTGAATCTCTCCAGAATCCCGCATCGTTGAGTCCGTAATCCTTCAGGAGTTCATCCTTGTGCGTTTCGCAGTAGTAATAAATCTTACGCATTACGTCGTAGAGCTCTTTTTTACCAACTCTAGGTCTCTGAGCTGATCTATATAGAGCATCCGCATCGTTAATGTACTCCTTATATACAGCATTGTCTCCGAAGCCTGGGAAAGTATCCTCTGCTCTAATGCAAAATGCCTCTACCCCAGAGGAGCTTTCGTTGCTCTTGGACACTTTGATCTTATCTCCGTATCCTACAAATCCGTAGTATTCATTAGCAGCAAGCGGTTTATCTTGTTCACCGACCTTCTTAAGGATTGATGTGTTACCGCCTTTTGTAAACCTTATGAATAGCTTACCGTCCTCATTAGAGAAATAGAATTCAGCCACATTGCCTGTAGGAAGCTGGTATTTACTCGGTGCACTCTTAATTTTCAGCTTATACTTCTTATTAAGCTCGATATCACGCTTTGTAATATCGATGTCGTACCTATTCCCAGTTCCTGGCCTGGCCTGAATGCTTATAGGAGTGTCGCCATTGTCGTCTTCCTTTGTCAGTTCAAAGGTTACAGGCTTAACTGCAGCGCCAGACGTATCCTGTACAAAGAATCCCATTCCGACTTTTGCAGACTCAGCAGTTTGACGTAAGACTATGCCACCGCTGCCTTTAGTGAAGTGAATCCCAGAAGTATCGAAGTAAAACTCTGCTACACTCTGAACTGGCCTCTCGTATCCTGGTGGTACATTTTTTATGTACATCTTATAGGTAGTATTTAGCTTTAGCCCTGTAAATTCAACATCTGGTTTCACGAAACTCACGAAGCCATTTTTATATATCTTTTCAGAACCACCGTCCACTTCCATTAGGTTGTACTGTACCTGTCCTATTATATTTTCGCCGGTGTGAGATCGTATACTGAACTTCACATAGGTTTCTGGAGCCCCTGCCCTAAGTGCTCTGACATGTCTAACTCGAGATGTGTGTGTCGCGTTTTCCTGTGCATACGTAGCGATCGGAAACATCTGTATCAAGATGGCGAGGATTATCAGCAAGGAAGAGAGCTTTTTCATTAAAGTCTTCTTGTTCATCAGCTAACCCCTCCCATCTTATTCTTTCTCCTCAGTACGAGGAGGGCCATAAGTCCGACGCTGAGCATCAGTGACCCGCTCCACCAGAACAGTTCGCTGTTATCACCAGTCTTTACCTTCTTGGTGATTTTAGGTTTCTGTTTCTTCTGTACCTCAGGCTTTGGCTTGGCATTCACAACCTTGTTCCAAACGCCATTCTCAAACCTTGGAGCCATCACTAAGAACGGCTGCATCGTTGTGTAGTCTGCAGCTTCCCCAGTTGCCCCTGTTTGTACCACGAGATACATTCCACTTCTCAAACCTGTAAAACGAACCGTACCGTCACGACCAGTCGTGAGTGTCATCGCCGCACTTGCATTACGGCTTTTCCTCTCAAGACGACGCGCTAGCTTTATCTGGGCATCTACGGTTTTAAGTTCTTCTAAATTCCCATTCCACTGAAACGGAGCTCTTCCGACATAACCAGTCCTATCTGCTTTCAGATCTGCGACCTGATAGATAGAGTACTGCGCGCCACTTATGGCTTTATGCTCATAAGTCAGCGTGATGTTTAGGCTCGCGCTATCATCTGCATATGCAGCATGGGAAGGAAGTATGAAAGATACAAAACTGAAGCATAGAATTAATATTAAAGAAATTCTATTACTTTTCATTTAATCCCTTTCTTTTTTTCTTCGCCTTTTGATATACAGCCTTATCAAAACTATCAGAGTTATAACCCCAACAGCTAATATGGCAATATATTTCAGCATGACTATTTTAATAACGTCTTCTACGTTCTGTGTCTTCGTATATTTGGTGCGCTCCCCTCTCACGAGAAGTCTATGCGAGTTAACTCCATAGGGCGTACACGTAATCAGCGTCACGTAGTCTTTGCCCTTTTCGATTTCCAAATCTTCAACTTCATCAGGCAGTACAGTGTTAATCTTGTTAACCTTGTATGCATACACATCGTCAAATACATGGATCATAAAGATGTCGCCATCTTCAAGTTGATCGATATTTGTAAAAAGCTTCGCAGATAGAAGTCCCGTATGGCCTGAAATCAGGCTGTGTGTACTAGGACCACCTACCGGCAGAGAGCTCCCAGGTATATGCCCTGTCGCTATCTGAAGCGAACCTGCATCAACACCATGATATATAGGTATGTATGTCTTGATCTTAGGTATATCCACATACCCCATGATGCCTGTGTCGGTTACATCGAGCAGCTTGTTGTACTGCTCTTTTTCTTCGGGCTTAAGGAAATAACGATTCTTCTTGTTGACCAAAGTCTCGTTATATGCTCTCGCCTCGCTTAGAAGTTGTGCTTTTTTCTCTTTGGATAAATCCTTAGTCTTCTTTACATAGCTCCCGATTGCTCTAGAGGAGTGCAATTCGTTGATACAATCGCTGATCGTGGGATAAGCCAAAAGCCCGATACCCCCAATCAGCATTACTGCAACTATTATGTTGGGGATGATTCTTTTCATCTTACCCATTTTTACTTAATAGTTGCTCCTTTTCTGCGTCTCATGTATCCGAATGAACCAATTACGAGAATTGTTCCTAGTACGTAGATTAGAGCTCTACCCATTCCTCCAGTCTCTGGAAGAGTGAATCCCTTGTTATTAACAACGTCAGCGGAAAGCGATCCAGCATTCTTGTCTGCTGTAAATGTTAGCACACCAAGACTCTCTAGCTTAGTTAGCTTAGGATCATCTGAAGTCTTATCGTAATCAGCCTTGATTGTGAACTCGATAGGCTCTATGCTGTTGTAGCCAGCTGGAGTCTTTGTCTCCTCGAGTACATACTTGCCTGCATCTAGACCCTTATATGTAAATGTGGTCTTGTTTGCAGCCATAGTATTATCGATAGTGAATCTTGTGATTGCTTCCTTACCAGTAGCAGTCTTCTTGTAAAGTGTGAACTCAGCACCAACTAGAGGATCGTTGTTCTCGTCCTTCTTGTTAACGATTACCTTGTATGAGAATACGATGTTCTTATCCTTAGGAGTCTTACCGAATTCTCCTTCTCCACCTCTGTTAGGGTTGTTGGAGTACTCTAGGTAAACTGTATTTGGGTTACCAGCAGAACCGATAACGGCATTATCATTTAGCTTACAATTGTACTCAACTACGATGCTGCTGTTAGCAGTTGTTGGTGTGTCGAGTGCCTTAAGGTCAGCAAAAGCTACAGTGAAGCTGTTTGAACCAGCATCCTGTGTAACAGTGTACTTGCTGCTTGCAATCTCAGTTCCGTCAATCTTAACCTTAATTGAAGTTGGATCTAGAGTCAGACCTGCAGACATCTCATCGTGGAACTTGTATGCATACTTTGTGTACTTGTCATAGTTTGTAGGAAGAGTACCAGTTAGCTTATAAGGGATTGTGTCGCCGATGTTGTAATCAGCAGCATCCTGCCACTCATTGTCGCTGTTCTCCTGAACTTTCTTAACAACTGTAGGAACGTCAAGCTTTGCATTTGTCTCAGTGTCAGATACGATCTTAAGGATGTAAGATGTATATGCACCGTTTTCCTTGTTGCTCTGTGAGCTTGCTGTATCCTTAACCAGGTAGTAACCAGGCTCAAGTCCTGTTACTGTCTCACTTCCGCCAGCTGCAACCTGCTGTGTCTTTGCAGGTGTACCAAGGTGAGACTGAAGGTCATTAGCAAACTCTTCTGCCTTTGTTACGTTAGTAAGTGTCTTTGCCTTTGCACTTGCACTTCCTAGCGATGCCTTAGATGCATCCTTGATTCCGCTACCCCACTTGATGTTAGTCAGAACCTTACCTGATAGATCACCCTTGAAAACCTGATAGATTTCAAAAGTGTGTGCAGTCTTACCACCGTTAGTGATCTTAAGACTGTGAGTTGTCGCTGCATAAGTCTTGTCTGGAACAATTACAGACATAGCTAGTAGCAATACCATAACCATTGCTACGATGCAGCTAATTTGCTTTTTTACTAATCTCTGCATACTCTTTCTCCTTTTACATAATAATGGATTAACGTTTTAGTGACTCTAGTCACAAGTTTTATAAATAAAGAAAAATGCATAAGCTCAAACCAAACTAGGCTAGAAACTCATGCATCTGTCTCTCTTTATCATTAATATAATAAAGTCCCCTAAATCTCAGCCCTTCTTTTATTTCACATACCCTTTTAGTAGAAAAACTGTCCAAATAACGCGCAATGTCTTTATTTGATGACAAATGTATACTAAAAACACACACATTTTGTCTATAAAAAGACTAATTTTGTCTACTTTCTAGAAGTCTATCAGATTTATAAATATAAATCAAATTTAAGCAGAAATTGATTCAAAACAATTATCAAATTTCAAATTAAAGTTCATTAATTTGAATCGTTGCAAACCCCTGATTTATATGGGTTTCTACTGTCTAAGCCTCGCTGCGCCTTCTTCTATAGAATATAGTTGCTGCGGTCATACAGAAAGCCCCACTGAGGTAGAACAAGTAAGTTCCAATCCCTCCTGCCTTTGGCAGTTCATACAGAGGATTATCCTTGATTCTGAGCTTCATAGGTGTCCCCGTGCTATCATCTGCAGCTTCTGTCTCCGTCCAAGAAGCTCCTGTTACTACCGCAACAGTATCCCTTCTGACCTTAACCTTGATAGGCTCAGAGATAATGGAATATCCTTCCGGAGCTTCCTTTTCCACGATGTAGTACTCTCCGATTGGTGCTGTAAGTTCAATCTTCTTATCAACAACTAGATTGCTCTTAAAAGGTATCCCCCACTTATCCGTCGTACCTGGGAGCTTAACGGCTCCTGCGGTGCCTTGGGACGAAACCTTATATATGTCAAACTTTGCACCCTTCAGCTGCGCTTCTCCAGTATTATCCGTCTTCTCCAAAACGAGCTTTGAATCTGCGACTTGAACTACTGGATGCTTGTACTCTTCCTCGATCTTTTCATCTTGAAATTCGTAGTTAATCCTTGCAGATTTATTAGATCTAAACCCTGGCTTGCCAGAGCTAGTGTCATTGCTTCCGTAGTCCGTATCTGTATCTCCAGTTGATGTGTAGCCACCATTTTCATATTTTTCATATGCTTTAGGAGTGACCTTTACGTTATAGGAGAGCGTATAAATGAATTTGCTGTCAACCTTTTCATCTTCGTGGAACTGAAGGAACATCTTTCCTGTCGAATCTGGTGAACTCGAAGGAGTATATGTAACCGACTCGATGATGCGATGACCATTGTTCCAGTTATCCGCGGTGCTGTTACCGTTCTCATAAAGGACTTTTTCGATGCCAGTCGCCTTCTCTTTACGAGTAACCTTCACATCAGATTGTGCCGCATAAAGTTCGACCGAGTCGCTGAGTTCGTCTGTCACGTTCAGGACATTTACCATATTGGCTTCCAGAAGCTTCTTAACCTCTTCATAAAGGTTGGCATTATCGAATACACCGATGTATTCTCCGCCGCCTTTCTTAGCCATGTGCTGAAGTAGTTCCGGGCTACTAGAAGATGTAGTTCCATTGATATCTTTAGAAACACCTATCGTATGAATCATTACATCCTTGTGATCAGCAATAAACTCATCAATCTTCTGCCTAGTTGGCTCCTTGGCATATGGCGCCCAATTAATACCACCATCTCCGTGTCTGACACCGCTGTTATCCACATAGAATGTAGGTACACCGTCAGAGATAAAGACCATAAGCTTTCTATGACCGTTATTCTTCACAGCAGGCTTGTTGAACATATCAGTTGCAACCTCAAGCCCTGCCGTATAGTTAGTGCCGTTCCAGTAAAAAGCCTTAGTGTTAACGAAGCTTTTATTCCTGCCCCAGTCTCTGTCAATCTGTGCATCTTGTTTGTTTACTGTATGGTTTCTGTCTCCACCGAATGATATTACCGCTATTTGATTCTCCGGATTGAGATCGAGCAGTTCAGGAATTAGTCCACGGCCAGTATAACTAGTCTGTGATCCGTTAAGCATCTCAGATACAGCACCGTCTCTAGAGATGTACGAATTGGAACGTGTGCTATACATATCCTTCTCTTCCATACTGGATGAACGGTCAACTACAAACAGGATATCAAAGGGCTGCTTCTTAATCTCCTTGCCTGTAACGTCAACGTAAATGCGATATAGGTCCTTCACGTCATTCTTGTGATTCTGAGCCACCGTCGTGTCGCTGTTTGTTACACCATCCCCTAGATAGTCAATTCGCTTTTTGTGCTCCAGTATATCAGCAGTAGAGACAGTCGCTCTGCTAGTCCCACTTGAAGCTCTCGTACCAGCTACTCTGCCTCTACTTCTGAATCCTGCAGAGCCTGTGTTCTCTGATGCTTTTATCTTTATCTTGTCGCTGAGCTTTACAATGTTCTTCTTAACTCTGAATTTGTATTCAAAGGCTTCGGACTTTCCACTCTTAAGCTGCACAATCTGAGATTCCGCACCTGAGGTTAACTCCAAATCTCCCTTGCTGTATTCAAGATTGATAGAGAACTTCTTCTCCGTATTACTTGCATCGACATTCCTGTATTCCGCTGTAACAGATACTACATCACCGGCAGCGTAGCTGCTCTTTATAGGTGAAACATTATACTCAATATCCTCATCTGCGCCGTATGTCTCTGTACCTACACCAGATAAATTAGACAAAGGCATCAAACTGACAATGAGTAATACGGCGACGAAAATCGATGCAATACTCTTAATTAATGTCTTTTTTCTCATAAGCAATTCTCCTAATATCCACTGTTAATTCCTTGCAAATTAGGAGTCCTTCTTCTTTCTCTTCTTCACTAATACCACTAATGCTGTTAAAGCGCTCGCAAGTGCGATTACATAAATCGCAATTCTCGTCGTATCCCCAGTCTTGATGATTATGCGCCTAACCTTGTTAGTGAAGACGCCGTCACCTTGCTGCTGGATATCTCTCACTTTGAGCTGACCTTCTTCGTTTTCATATACCTTAACGACAACACGCACCTCGCGCTTGTCGTAAACTATATCACTCTGACCGTCATTTACCTCTTTGACGATATAGTTGTAAGTTCCTTCTTTGGCGATGTTTAGTCTGAATAAAATTCCGCCATCGCTTTCATTTGAAACTGTCTTGGTTAGGCCGTTAGGCTTAATTTTCCAATCTGAGTCAGCTTCCTTGAGCGTGAATTTGAACATGCCTTTCTTAAGGTCCTTGCCCTCTAGCTTTTTAGTTAGCTTGAAAGCAACCTCGACAGGTGGAACGTCCTTCTTAATTAGAGCAACCTTAGGCTCCATTGTAACATCGTATTTCCACTTGTTCTCATCATTCACTCTCTCAATACCTGGAACGACAACTAGATAAGGTCCTACTGGATGGTACGCCTTAGCGTGACCTGTAGCACCAGTCTGTCTTACTAGATAAATTCCATGTGATAATCCCGAAAAGGACACGCGACCCTGTGAATCGGTAGTCCTTGAAGTACCCGCTATGCTATCTCTATCAACTAGTGCTGATAGCTTCTTAGCAGCTACAACAGAAGACTCTTTGGTAAGCCCGTTGTACTTGACGTTAGCTGAAGCAAAATCAGCCACCGCTCTGTACTTTGCACTTCCTCCACTAGTGGTCAAGTTCGCAACCTTGTGTATTTCAAATGTAGCGCCTGGAACTGCCACATGATTGACTCTGTCCTTGTGGTACACGAGGTTAATAGTAAGCGAGTCCTGCCTTCCAGTGTCTACATCTGGAACTAGATCAGGATGCGCTGCCATAACACTCTGCACTGATAACATAGTCATAATCAGCGAGCAAAGCACTACTATCCATATAGATTTTTTAAACTTTACCAAACTGTCATTTTGCATTATTTCAATGTCCTATCTCTCACACTAATTACTGTGTTTTCTCTGCTTTCGCATGAAAATCAGCGCAATTATGATTACTGCTGCTGCGACCATAAGCTTGAACTGCCATGAGTTCAAAAAGACCAGTAGTGGCGATCTCACGCCATCATGATCTGTGTATGGCACCCCATGGCCTCTGACCATTAGCCGATGCGTATTCACCCCGTAAGGCGTGCAGGTTAGCAGTGTGACAAAATCCTTGCCTTCGGTTATCTGTAGATCGCTCAGCTCCTCTGGCTTAACGGTCTTAATCTGGTCAACCCTATAAGCAAGTTTCTTGTCTAAAATTCTTAAATAGAAATTATCGCCTTTTTTTAATTGGTCTAAATCTGTAAACAGCTTGGCCCCCGGTAATCCCCTGTGTGCCGCAATTACAGCATGTGTGCTTTTACCGCCAATCGGCAGGCTCGTCCCTTCTACGTGCCCTGCGCCTCGCTCGAGCGATTTAGACGATGTGCCATGGTATATGATGATTTCCTGATCGATTTTTGGAATCTCGACATATCCCATGACCCCGTTTTTACTAGGATTTAAAAGGTCGCTGTACGGATGAGTCTTGATGTACTCATCATTATCAAAAGCATCTTTCACAGTATTAACCGTATGCTGTGCGTTATATGCCTTAGCTTTACTCCACTCGTCCTTCAGCGTGTCCTCAGAATAGAGATTGACGGATTTGTCATAAATTGACTTCATCCTATTATTCCACTGACTGTTCCAAAGGTCACTCACCGCAGGATATAGAACTACCGCTGCACCCGAAATGAACAGAAGAACCATGACGAGGTTGAACAATCGACCCTTTAAATTATTTTTTACTCTATGTGTTTCCATCTACTATCTGTGGACTTCTTCCTCTTGTCCAAAACCCTTCCTATGAATATTGCGATACCGCATCCGATAAGTATACACAAAATTACTTTAAAAATGTGCCCTATATTGGTTCTCTTCACTGAAGCATTCTGTCCATCGTAAGGAACTCGATGTCCGCGAACAAGTAGTCGGTGTGAATTAACGCCATACGGTGTACAAGTTACAAGCGTTACGTAGTCTTTGCCCTTCTGAACCTGAAGCGACTTGGTGTTGCTAGGTTTAACGACCTTGATGCTATCCACTTTATACGCCATTTTCTTGTTCATTATGTGCAGGTAAAATTTGTCACCCTTCTTGAGCAGGTCCAAATCCGTAAACAATTTTGCACTAGGAAGTCCTCGATGCGCTGAAAGTACTGCGTGTGTTCCTTCGCCGCCGATTGGAAGGCTGCTTCCGCACAGATGTCCTACGCCCTTCTGGAAGACCTCCTCATTAGTGTAATGGAATATTGGTAGCTCAACATCGATGGCAGGTATTATAATGTAGCCCATCATACTGTCTTTGTTGATGTTAAGGCACTTTTCATACTCCATATCCCGCTTGTTCTCCTTAGATGAGAACGCATCAGGAACGGCCTTCGGAGAAAGCTCGCGATTATATACCTTTGCTCTTTCAAACTCCTTGTTGAAATCGACATTTCCATGCTTCACCGCCTTGTTATAGCTCTGCACCATCTGCTTTGCAAATCGCTGATTCCACCAGTTGCTAACCAGAGGATACATCATTATTGATAGTCCGACGATAAAGAGAAGTGCTATTCCGACAAAGCTTTTATTTTGTTTAATAAGATTCTGTCTCTCTTTTACCCGCATTAAAATTCACTACTCTTGTTCTAATATCCTTCTTTTAAAAGATGCGGATAAGAGTCTTAACTATAAGTGCACTTATCCGCACCCGCATTTAAATCACTACTTTACAGCAGCGTTACTTTTGTTTTTTTTAACCATCATCGCAACTGCAAGGCTAAGTAGAGCTGCACCAACGATGTAGAATAGGTATGTTCCGATTCCACCTGTGCTTGGTAGCGTTCCTAGCTTGTAGTTGTTGAAGTGTAGTGGGTTGTATGTTCCTGTAGTAGTCTTTACTTCATCCTTTTCGTATGTAGCAACGTACTTTCCAGCTTCAACTCCATTGATAGTTACTGTGTATGACTTTAGGTTTCCGTCTGCATCTAGCTCAGCACTAATCTTAACTGGAACTAGAGTTTCGTTCTTAGCATATCCTTCTGGAGCCTCTGTCTCTACAAGCACATACTCACCAGCATCGATACCTCTAAATCTGATCTTACCGTCTGCCTTAGTCTCTGATTCGTCAGCGATATTGTCGCTTGCGTCAAGTCCTCTCTTAACTAGAAGGGTCGCCTCGTGGTTCTTATATTCAGCGGCAGTTGTGAGGCTAGCATCCTTCTTGTAAAGTCTGAACTTTGCACCTGCCTTCTTACCTGCAGATGATGTTGTCTCAGCAGAAGTAATTACGTCCGTAACTGTGTTATTCTCATCGTCCACACCAACCTTAACGATTTCTTCTTTTCTATTGGTCTGGTTTAGCTTAGTACCTACATCTCCGTTGATATCGAATGTGTAGTGCTTAGTTCTGTCAGTATCCTTACCATCGTTAGTTGTTGGCGATGTTGAGTAATCGATTGTAGCAGTATTTGTGCTTGGATCAAATCCCGACTTAGCCTGCTCAGTTAGAGTAGCCTTGTAAGTAACGTTGATCTTAGTCTTGTCAGCGCTATTTAGAAGGAATGTCTTAGTAAACTTTACTGTGAATCCTGTAGCAGTCTTGCCTTCGATAGTATAATCGGTGTTTTCTGTGAGCAGCTTAGCTGGTGCAGGATCTCCGTTGTATACCTTGATTGAAGTCTGATCTAGCTCAAGACCTGTTGATAGCTTATCAGAGATTTCAAACTTAGGATTCTTGTAGTCACTTGTGTATAGAGGGATAGCTGTTCCAATCTTGAACTCTACCTTGTCTCCAATCTTGTGAGTGTCTCCAGCCTTAGTAGTATCACCAGTTACCTGATCATTCTCAGTCTTGTTGTATACTTCCTTCTTAACCTTAGGTGTTGACTTCTTAGCATATGCTGTAGTTCCGATCTTAAACTGCTTGTTAGCATCGTTTACATCAAGAACAGAAGACTTGTCCTCGCCAGCATCCTGCTTGTAGTCAGCGCTGACAATCATAGGTGTATATACGCCTGTGCTTCCTGCCTGTGGTGTTACCATTACTAGGTAAATACCTGCCTTAGGGCTATTTGCAACGTACTTTCCAGCTGTCTCGGCAAATGTTACTGTGTCTAGACCTGTGAAGTCTCCAGCAGATGCAATTGCATATACTTCAGCAGCAGTTGGCTTTGCAGGATCAGCGATTGTGATTCCAGTTTTGCCTACTACCCACTTGCCGTTAGACTCCTTAACGATTCTGTAACCCTTTACAGTAGCGCCTGCCTCAACGTTCTTAATAGTTAGTGTTGAATCAAGTGTTGCTGCAAATGTTGGCATTGCAAATCCACTTAGCCCAATGGCAAGGGAGAGCGCCAACGCAGCCATTTTCTTAAATAGCTTGGTACTCATACATCTTCCTTTCTTTGTCTCTTCAGAGTTACCCATTAGTACCTTTCCTTTCTGTTTGTTATTCCTCATTAATGGGAATAAACCTCTACCAAATAAATTCGTTTATCTGATATAACATGTAGACTGTGTTACACACATTAGCCCATAAAAAGACCGATTCTATCTATTCCAGAGTATATTATCAAAGTTATAAAATATAATCAAACTTATAATTTGACTATATATTCACGAGTTCGACACCAAAAAACACAGTATTGACATATTGAAATATTCTGTACCCGTTGGGTTCACTTAGTCTTATGAGTCTAAGTTCACAAATTTTTCGGATTTAGCGAGACTTTTTATATAAAATTTTACAAATGTTTTTTTAAAAAACAATTTAGATTATTCAGGTATATTTTAGTTATGCTTATGATATAATCCATAAACCACATAAAAGGAGGGCGTTATGACAGACTCAAGAAGAACAATCAGAAAGCTAGCAGTGTTAGTATTCGCACTCATGCTTATAAACATTTTTTCGCTGGGCTCCGCTTTTGCCAGTTACCAACCATACCCAGCCGAATTCACTAAAACTCTTGATAATGGACCAGTTCCCACTGAATACATAGGGAAATTTAAAATAGTTATCAAGGATCCCGAAGGCAACATTCGTAAGCACGAGGATTACGATTCACCGCTTACACACGAGCCTTACGAAAATATTGGTAATGGAGGCAACACTTTTTTTGTATATTTCGATAGTATTGTCTCTTATTATTTAAAAGAAAAACAGCCTTCACCTGAGACAAAATATGTAACTTTTACAGTGGAAGAGATCCCTACAGATGTTCCAGGCATCAAGTATGATAAGACCGTTTATACTGTAAAGTGCTACTTCAATGGTTATCCATATTTTGCTGGTAGGTATTCATATGATCTTGACTACGTTGAGATTAACGGAAACTACTATACATACGACGGTGTTAGATTAACCTTCAATCCGGATGGCTCAATGAATTACACAGGAGACAGAAATGGATTTATATCCTTTAACAACACCACTATCAAATATGTGACACACACGGTTAAGAAGATCTGGAAGAATGGTTCCGAGTCGTCCGCAAAGGCTCAGCTGTACAAGGACGGTACCGCTTACGGCACACCAGTAGAGCTTAATGCTACAAATAACTGGTCGTATACTTGGAACAACCTCGACGATAGCTATACATGGACTGTAAAGGAACTCGATGTCCCAACTGGATATAGCTCCAAAGTTGATGTCTCAGCAGACGGCAAAACTACGACTATAACCAACACTAAGTCGAAGCAGCCAGCTGCTAGTCAGAGTAAAAATACTCCGTTAAAGTCAAAGAAAACTGTAAAGACTGGAGATAATACGAATGTCACTGCTTGGCTAGTCGTATTTGGGACAATGATAATAAGCCTTGGTTTTACGATTTATATCAGGAAGCGAGTAAGCTCTTTAAGATAATTGATGTTCTATGGTAAAATACAAGCGAAAAGTGATTATCATTTTAATAGTGAAACTGGTATAAAAATGAGCATAAATAAGATCAAATACATAGCGATAATATCAATGGTTTGTGATCATCTGGCATCCGTGTTTTTTGCACCGGATGCCAGTATTTATATTGTCCTTAGATTGATAGGGCGAATAACGGCACCCTCGATGTGCCTTGCACTCGCTGAAGGCTTCGTTCATACATCCAACAGAAAAAAGTATTTCTCTAGGCTTCTCACCTTTGCGGTAATCGCACAGATACCATTCTCATTCTTCGAGTCGGGAACCTTCACCCTGCCACTTGGCAATGTGTTATTTACATTTGCATGTTCATTTGCCTTGATGGAGGTTGTAGATAATTGGAAGAAGATTGGCACATTAAAGGGTATTATCGCTGTCATCGTATTACTTGTACTGTCGATGAAGACAGACTGGCTGATATTTGGGCCGCTATTCACACTGTCGATTTATATGAACAAAGAAAATAAGGACCGTCAGGCCATCTGTTATGCGGCCATCAGCGTCCTTAGTTTTTCATTGTCAGCGTTCATGTGTGTAAGCCACGGTCTACCTTGGTACGGTCAGGTGTGGCAGATTGGCACGCTCTTGGTTATCCCGATTATCTATGCTTATAACGGCGAGCGTGGTAGCAAGGCTTCATTTAACAAATGGTTTTTCTATTTATTCTATCCTGCCCATCTTGTTGTACTTGGTCTCATAAGGTGGTAGCGAAACTTATTTCTGAAACACCACTAGCCCAATCTCTGTCGGGTGGTCTAGATACAGCGCTGTTTTAGACGCTTTATTACCCAATATCATCTTGACTATTAGAATGTCTCCACCTGCAGCGATAGTCATCAGCACTCCAGCTGCAAGAAAAAGTATATTGGTCGTAAGGCACCCGATTATGCATGGTACTATTCCTAGTAACAGTCCTGGCATCAAAGCGCCTGTTATGTATTGCCACTTTCCAAGTGGCTGACTGCAAGTGCAGTACGGTGTTATATATTTCCAAATCACTCCGAATTCAATATCTTTGAAACCATTTTTTGTAAATCTGCTCCATGTTACACCATGAACTAGTTCATGTACCATCGTTAACAATAATAGTAGTGCCAAAACAGTTATACCCGAACTAGCTGAAATTCGTGATCTCCCAAAATCAGCTCCATTATATTTAAGAACATAAATAACAATAAAGGGCACAGTCATGATTAGTCCATATAATGCCCCGACGTTCGCCTTTGCGACTGATATCGTAAGGTCTGTCTTGGTGTACCCTTCGCTTTCTAGTTCTTCACATTTTACCTTATATCTCTCTAGTCTTCTTTGCTCCGCTTCGTTGAGCACTCGTTCATTACCTGCCATTTATTATCCCCCTAATTCTATGTTTTTATCGGGTGCTACCTGATTTTATATGTTGCTATCCGTTGCTATCTTTTGCTATTCATATTCCTTTGATTAATTATACTTTATTTCAAGCTTTCAAATCATTAAAAAAGCGAATAGCCGCCTCGTAGCTACTATCCGCTTTATAGTTAATATGATTGTCAGTAAAGACTTTAATGCTTTTTGGCTATAACTTTATAATCATTTACCTTGTAGATTCATAAAGTCTATAGTTATCTCATTCTCTTCTTGTAACCAACCGCACCGATTAGCATTAGTACGGATGCTGCGAAGATGCTGAGCATTAGCATTAGGTTTCCAGTACTATCACCTGTCTTTGGTGACTTGTGCTTCTTAACCGCCTTATCCTTTGAAGGTGATGTAGGCGCTTTTGGTATTTCGTACTTGTTGTTAAATGTTAAATCGTTTACAGTTTCTGCACCCTTCTTAATCTCGTAATTTGCTACGAGCTGGTTATTAGCATCAGCTGTAACATCTACGACAACCGTGTACTCCGTCTTATCGTAAGTGTAATTTGCAAGGCCTGTATCTAGCTCAACTACCTTGTATGTGTACTTACCAACCGCCTTAAACTCGATGTCGCCAAAGTCAATTTCGCCTGCTCCGTTAACCGTAACAACCTTCTTGCCTAGCACAGAACCTGCTGGCATTGGCGCCTCGCTTAATCCTAATGCTGTAGTTCCAGCTTGAGATAGTTCGAACTTAAACTCGCCTGCTGCCGGCGGGGTGTCTCCACTTAGAGTCTTCTTAACCCTTAGGTTTTTCTTAACGGACGTAAACACGTTTCTAAATCTTGGTTCGCTGTCAGCTGTAGCCTTGAGTGTTCCGCCATTGTTAGCAACAGTTACCTTAACCTCTTTTTCAGCTGTATCATATGATACACCTGCTACTGGGTTTGATGCTGTTTCCTTAACCTTGAACTTGTATGTTCCAACCTTTGTGAACTTTATCTTATCAAATTCGATGCGTCCATCGCTGTGCACGAATGTTGTCACATCGCCAGGCATCGTCACTCCATCGTAGTTCTCACCCGCAATCTGGCTAACGCTTACTTCAAAGGTGTTCTCTGGTATGGTTACCGCAGTTCCTTCTGAATCGACATAGTCCTTGTGGCCTTTAATCACGGCTTCTGCAGTCTGGTAGTTAGGAACGATCGCTGAGAATCCTGGCTGCGTCGCGCTTTGAATTGAGAACGTTCCTTCTGTGGCATTTAGAGAACCCGATGTTGTAAATGCTGGGTTTGGCTTAAATACCTTGTTGGTATATGTGTACTTTGCCGGCGTGCTCGTCTGCACTAGGCGGTAGTCACCCCTTGATAGTCCAGAGATTGTAGCCTCGCCGCTCGAATTAGTCTTAGCGGCAGCCTTACGACCTCTGATGTAGTAATCCATCCAAATTCCGCCAATCTTAGTCTGAATCTTGAACTCAGCCCCAGCAATTGGAGTAGTTCCATCGATGTCATCTACAGCCTTTACACGTATGCTTCCTGCCGCAACAGTAGCAGTTCCGTTTGCCTTGTCGATCGTGTATGAAACAGATGCGGAATCCTCTGCCTGGTCGGACTTAGCTTTTCCTGTGTTAGTAACAGTCTCTACCGCTGTGATCTCTGGGTAGTGAGTGTCAAACTCGGCGAAGAAGGTAACGACATTTCCATGAGAAGGACCGTTAGTTCCGTAGATGTCCTTTATCTTGTTAATGCCTGCGAGCGCTGGCTCGAGGTCGGTGTACTTCAGGGAGTCGTTAGACATATTTGCAATGAAGGTATCTCCTCCTGTCTCAGGGTCTGTAAATACACCGTAGCTCATCTTATGAGCCTTAACCTTAGCATAGAAGCTGTCGTAAGTATCTGAAGATGACTGAGTTATCTGGCTGAAATACTGCGTCACTGGAATCCAGTTGCTTCCGCGCTCTATCGGCATCACTGTTCCAGGAGCCGCCTGTCCGTAAAATGTGTTTCCACCTGCAGGAACCTCTGTCCAGTTGTAACGAACTGCGGAAATCGAGATAGTGCTTAGGTCAACAACGCCATTTCTTGGAATCTTATCAACGATCATCATGTTAGTCTGTTCCTGATAAGTTCCGAAGGTGCTATCGATATTGTTGTAAGTGTTAAAGAGACGCAGCGAACCCAGCTGATTGGAGATCAGCTTAATCCTAGCTGTGTCGTATGCCGAAGTCCAGCCCTGCTTCTCAAGCAGTCTGTTGTTAATGGTCCTGAGACTTGGATCAGCAGGTACACCACCAGTGTTGGTCCCCGGAACTGCATCTCTAACCTTGAAGGTTACATTAGCCGAAGCATCTTCAATGGTGAGAGGCTTTGTCACTGGAGATCCTGCTGTAGCACCGTTATCTAGCGCCTTCAGTCTAGCCCCTGTGTATAGACTTCCCGACATGAAGTTTCTGTCTGTCGGAAAATCTGGATCTAATGTGAACTTAATCTCTGTCCCTGTGATTGTCGCTGTCGCAACCTTCTGTCCGCTCTCGGAATAGAGCGGAACATCGGAGCTTGGGAGATTGCCAAACATCGTCCCGATATTCGTCGACAGCTTAATCGTATCACCTGGCTTCATCGCATTCCCCGACTGCGTATCGATGTTGTAATCGAACTTCAGAGAAGCTAGAGAGCCGACGTTCACCGGGCTAGGTGACACCGTCACATTAGAAATCGTGATGTTATAGCCGTCCTTCTGAGTCGCAGCGCTAACATCCTGCGGGGATGATAATGGTCCAATTGTAATCGCTATTACTGCAATGAATGCAATAATTCGTTTTGCAAGTTTCACGTTGTTCCTCCTTTTAATAACGTAGTCATTCAGTTCAAAAAATAATATTTATGCATTTTATTGGAGTATAGCCTATAGCGGATAGACAAGCAAGCTAATTCCATAAAAAGTGCGAAAAAAGAACAATAAAGTGCATTAATAGCAGCTTTGTGTACAACCTCACTTTTCTGACTTAAATTCATTTTTATTATATTTATACATTTTGAGATTCAAAAAAATAAAAAAACAGAAGGTACGGTATATAAACCGCACCTTCTAGTATTCGCTTGCTCATATTTTGTCTATCCCATCTGCAAATATGCAGCATGGCTGAGTCGTAGCTCTAAGCTTGTTCTTCATACTCAGGGAAAACTATGCTGTTCTCCTTGAAAACATGCACGAAGATATCCTCGGTAAACTCCCTAATTAAGTTAAATGTGCGCTCATAAGTCACACATGCATCTTGAGGCACTGTATAATCATTAGTTAGCCTCTGCATCTCCTTAATCATATCGCCCACCGCATTGTGCTCATCTTCAAGCTGCTTGATAAAGGCAAGCGTCTCATTGTCTGGATGCGGATTAACACGCATTAGAGGGAATACTAAGCGCTCCTCTTTTGCAAAGTGAACCTCAAGTTCAGCCTTCATAGCTGCAAATAGATCATGGATCTTCGTTAGTTCCTCCGCATGGTGCGTGTAGTGAACAACTAGAATCTTATTGATGAGCTGATCTAGCTGGGTCATCATCTCGCGTTCAACTCTATGATGTGTCACTTCAAGGTCTGCAAGCATGTCGTTAACGCTTAGACGCTTGAATGCTTCGATAGATGCAGCGCCACCATCCTGTGATGGAGCTGGCTTTGCAGCTAGTTTATTAAGTTCTGCCACAATTTTCTGCACATCTACTTCACCATCAGGAAAAGACTCATCCATCGGTAGATGTCCCCCACAGCAATAATCGAGATGTAGCTCATTTAGATAAGGAATTGTTTGTGGATAAAGCCTAACGACTTCTGCCAATGTCATTTTCTCAGTAATCATAATTTCACCCCTTACACTTTGTTTAATATACGCTTACCCATTCTTTTCAGAAATTTAGGTTAACCTCGGGAGCTCCTCGCTCCATCAGCTTTGCAAAATATTTCTCATTTTGCCATCATACTGCGCACTGAATCGTTCCCATCGCTCTTGTAAATTCTTCAAACACTGAAGCAATAGGTACTATATAATCATACCCTAGATCACTTATAAATGTATATGACCTTTTGGCTTCTTTCTTTTCCCCGTCATATGCTCAACCTCTAGCGCATACACCAATGTCCTCGGAACAGCGGCAGGGTTAAAATATGCATTTTTATCCTCATGATAGTGATTCATGAGCTGCCTCAGGGCGTGCATCTTCTCATCATCCGAGAGGATTCGAATCCTGCCTCTTCCGATTACACTCTCATACGCCATCGTGCAGTACCCTTTGTCCTCGAAATACTCGAGCTCATGCTTGCAGTCCATCTCGAAGGTAGCACGATTATCTTTCTCGAATAGTCCAACCTTGTAGCCCTCGAGTGCACTGTGGAAATACAGCGTCAGCTTACCGTCATTCACCTCTGTGCCGAAGTTGAGCGGAAGTATATACGGATATCCGTCGTCGTTAAGCGCTAGCCTGCATATATCGCAGCGATTTATTATCTCCATCAGTTCGTCTAATTCTGTTATCTCTCTGTCCTGTCTTCTCATATATATCCCCCTTACACGCGGCTCAGGTATCGGGCAGTAAAATCCTATAGTCTATTTTGCGATTAGCAGCAGTCCCAGCTATAGAGGCTCTCGGCGAAGTTCAAGTTGCGAAGTTGCTCTTTTGTCACAAAGAAATTTCCTACGCCGCAGTCTCCCCACAGGATGTAATAGTCGTCAGTTCCGAACTCGGAGTCCAGTTGGAACAGCAACTCAGTGTAATCCTCGAAGTCCTCGTACATGCGTGGATCTTCCTGCGTGAAATGGCCGTAGCCACCAATCTGAGTGTGATTCGAAATATCGAGCTCTTCTATGATCTCATCAACCTCTTCATCGTCGATGTCATATGATTCGTCACCCTCTGCCTGTTGCTCATCGATATGTTCATTAAGCTTCTCAGTAAAAATCTCCTCGAATCGGAAATCGTTCGGCATAATCCACTGGCTAGTTTTTTCAAAGGACATGGCAAATGGTGCACCGTCATTAATAGGTGTGATAAGTTCATCTTCCTTCTTATCCTTCTGTGGTTCGTACATCTCTCTGAGTTCCTCTTCAGAGAAATGCTTGTCTATCTCTGGATAGTAAATAACCCTTTTTTTGCTATCTGAAGTAGGCTTTGTATAGTCGTTGCCCAGATTATAGTCTCCGCCAAAAATCCAAAACTGCATGATGCCCTTTGATGGGTAGATGCTGTTCTCAGGCAGCTCCTCGCAGTTTATCTGCGCCATATACATTAGCTGTTCACCCCTATCGGTAGTAGGGATGTTCGCGGTTTTCGGCAAATAGAACCAGCCCGCAACGTTGCTGCTTGTCAACGGAGTCCTGGTTTCGGGTATTAAATTGATCTTTATGGTTTCTCTGTTCTCGATTTTCTTGAAATCTTCGATGAAAGCTTTTATTTTATCGTTCATAGTATTGCCTTTCTTGGTGTGTAGTGGTTTGTAGTAGCATGGAGTCTAGGTATGGATTTCGGCGAAAAGATACCGATTAACCGCGTATATCTAATGCTTCCCGATGCTACTCTTTAATACGCTTCGCAGATCACTTCTCTATTAGCCTCAAATTCCTCGTCGAAGCTAACTAGCAGATACAGTTCACCCGCTGGTGATTCACCCACATAATATCCTAACGCAAATGCATCGTAGCATCCACTCTTATCGAACATTACGTCGGTTAGCGTGATACCTTCGACATTCTCTTCGGGGAAATTTTCTTTTATAAGGCGTAGTGCCTCTTGATCCAACTCGGTGAGTTCGACACTTAGCCTTTTCATTATTGAGTCTGGGATAGATTTTATATCCTTTTCGCTATATCCAGAGAAGCTAAAGTGCAAATCCTTACCGGGCTTGCGGCTTACAAAGTATATTCCAGCTGGTGAGCTGTCCCATGATTTGCCCTGCCAGAGGGCGAGGAGTTGTTGTTTGGTCATGTGTTATCCCCTGTGATTAGTGATTATTGATTATTGATTATTGCAATATGTACTATCGCGGTTTAGAGATCTGAGTCTTCAGCTGTGAGCACTTTCTTCTGCCAGCACCGCTTACCGCACTTTTGGCATCTCATATACCTGTCTCTACCTCTATGCGGAGCTAAGATTACCTCTCTATAGGTCGGAACGTACCTGTGATGGCAGCACTCACATTCATAATAACCTGCATTTTGCTCAATGCCAACCGCAATGAATCCCACTACAACAACCATAGCGACAGTGAATGTAACCAGCGCTACTCTGAGCCACATCGGCATGGCGAGGAGCACCGCAAGAACTATGAGGATGATTCCCACTACGATTGTCGGTACGGTCAGCCACATCTCCAGTCTGAGCATCCGTTTGTCGCGCTGTTCTATCTCTCGCCTCATGGCTAAAAGATTTTCCTCTACTCTCTTGTCATATGATTCTGTCATGATCCTTTCGCCCGACAGGAGTTCGTTTACGTTAATGTGTAGAAGCGCACATAGCTCTAGCATGATTCCCGAATCTGGCATGGACCTTCCAGTCTCCCATTTCGATACTGCTCGGTCACTGATGCCTAGCTTCTCGGCGAGATCAGCCTGAGTCATGTGTCCTTCCTTTCTGCAGGATGCTATGAATTTTCCAATTTTGATTTGATCCATATCGGACACCTCCTTTCATGACTCGAGCATATGATAAATTCATGTGTGGGTACAGGAACTGGTGGTTGAGTTTGGGTGATTTTTGATAATTGATAAGCAATTCTATGTTTTCGTGTATAATTAACGGTTTGTACTTTCCGAATCTGGAAGTAATAAATATTGAACTTCAACATCAACACCATTGGAGAGTTTCTGTAGCGCTTCGGCACATCTCTTCAGATATTTTATGCTCTTTTTTGCTACTTTAACCTTGGTCTTGATTTCCTTTTTCTGCTCTTTATCCATCTCATCAGACTGTTTTGAGAATTCTTCAACAACTCGCTCTAGGGTCTTAACTCTAAAATCCACCTTGCTATATATTGTTTCTATCGTTTTATAGTCTTTTATCTTATCTCGTAAAACAACTTGACTAAAGGTTAGGAGTTTGCAACATTCATTTAGTACATATCCATCTTGCGAAAGAAGATTCATCGTCGTAACTGCAGATATTCCAGTTCCACTGATCATTCCGACAATTGCTCCGCCACCAGTAATAATCGCTGTACCGCCAGCCATTCCTAAACCACCAGCTGCAAGAGAACCGCCTCCAACAGCTGCGAGGCTATAGCTGGTAAGTGCAGCTCCTGATAACCCTGCCGCACCCTCGCCGATAATCGCAGTTGCTATTGCAGGTGCAAATGTAAATGCAAGCCCTCCAGACACAAGAACTACCACAGTTGTTCCGACTGCACTAATTACTATGCTTCTTTTTGTGCCAGTAATTGTTGCGCCAGCTTTTTTATGTATTTTTGTGAAAGCTTCAATATCCTCTTTTTTGACCTTATTTTGTATTTCAATGAACCGGTTGTTTAGATATTTGCTCTTATTTTGAAGCTTTTTAAAGCTCTTGTCCTTATCATCACCGAATATTGGGTAATAAGGTCTAAAGAGACTTGCCTCCATAGATACCAGGAAAACCCAAGTTCTATTAGCATTGTCCTGGAAACGCCTTCCTAGCTCCTCTTCACTTAAGAAAAATTCATCCTTCTCAGATTGAGCGATAGATAGATTCTCTATTAATTTATCAACCCATGCTTTTGCCCACTCAAGCTTCAACTTTTTCGAGGAGTATTTCTCCGTAATATAAATATCATCTTCTAAGATGAGCTTCTCTAGAGAGTATAAAACTCTAAGCTGTTCATAATTTAATGACAAGCATTCGAGATTTGCAACACCCTTCTCGAATTCATTTTCTATTTCTACTTTCTTTTCTTTTTCTTCCCTAATATCTTCAGCAACTATTGACCCATCTGCTTTGCAAGCAATGACAAATCGTCCTATGCCTGCATAGTTTATATGAACCGCAAAGTCTACAAAGGTCTTTGGGTTTATTCCCTTATTCTTGATCGCAGATCTTATCGTAGCATCAATGCTATCGACCGCTAGAAATGTTCCAGATGAAACTGTCACCATCCTCCTAATTATTCGGTTATTGAATGGCAAAAGTTCTGAGATATCTATGTTTTCCAAATCCTTTACGGAATTAACATCTGCTTCGTTTATCGCAATGTTAAGTCTTCTTAAGAAGTACATTCCGCGAACCAAACATTCATTGATAATTACGGGAACACTCTGTCTACCAAACTCTTGCAATATACCAATTTCGCTTCTCAAATCGAATTTCACTGGCTTAATGATTTTTCCATTTTTGTCACGCTTTGCCAAAAGTGTTCCATTGAATAGTTTTGAGATCCAAACGTGAATCTCATTTTCTCCAATTTTTCTATCTCTAAAACACGGAAGTACGGAAGCTTCCTTTATCAGTGATAAAATCGGTCCTGGAATACCAGTGCCTTTTCCTGCGGTTGATTTCGAACCAGCCATATCGCTAACCATATGAAAAAACCAATGTACAATTCCGAACAAAACCTTTTCTGCAAAATTCTCGCCAATAAGGGTCTTATCAGCAACATCAACAATTAGCAGTTTGCCGTTAGTGTCAGTTCCAATGACCTTACTCGAGAACTGCGTGAAAATTGAGCACATTAGACCACATAGGCTGAAATGATGTGAAAAGTCACGAAGATGATGCTGCAGCCCTCCTCCAAAGTCAGCTGTTTTACTATCTGCAGCAATGGCATATTTTCTCTCCATGAAAGCGATTGCCCCAGATAATTTATCTCCTTCATATCCATTTCGGTGTGCCACAATCTTTACGAATTTATTAATCTCATTACTTCCCCACTTATTTGCATGTTCAAGCGAGAATTTGCCGGCAAAGAAAGAGTCAATAAGACCCGCTATTGCTCCACTGGTGATAGCCAAAAGGTAATCAGTTCTATCCGCCTTTTTTACGTTATCAGTCCAATCTACTTCAACAACTTCTCTGAGATTCTCTGAAGTCGGATAAATTACAGAAGGTAACCCCGTTTTTTCAGAAATACTTTCAGCGAGAAGGTTATTTTGGGAAACGACTGCATCGTATGTAATTGTGAGATCTTCAACTTTTCCAAGCCAATCAGTAATGGTGGTCATGGGTACCTCCTAATGCTTGTGCATTACATCTAAAAATATAACATATCAATTTATATGGATTCATTCTCGAAGCAAGCCGCTTTGCAGGTTTAGTTAATTGATAAAGCTAAATAGCAATATCATTCCCTCCGTTTTTGAATGCGTGAGAGCAAATCATTCTAACTTACCAATTCACATACAATTTCTTTAAAAGTAAATATCCTTCTGGTTTGCTGTCAGAAACACCAATAATATCGCCAAGCCATTCTCCGGGTTCCGTAACTCTTCCATAGCCCCTCACTTGTTCGATTATCATTTTGACTGTTTTCATGTCAATAGAACGGAACTTGTATTCATCCTTAAGTAAGTCTGGAATAAAATGGATTGCTCCATCAAATCCTGCTCTCTATCTGCAAATTTCATCTATCTTGATTCCTAGTCGCTTGAAGCACATTCTTTTGTAGTATCTACTAGTGCTTCTTGCAGCGAATCGTCAACTAAGTTATTTTCTAGTGTGTTTGTTTTTTGCATGTTATCGCCTCTTTTGGTGTATGATTAATCCGATAGTTTTACATTATCTATTAACTTGATTGCTCTTATTTTTTCCACTAAATTCAAATTTATTTTTCTATTTCAATACCATTCAGATATGCGAATTTAATCATAATAGCCCCAGAAAATTCCGAGTAATTCAAATCAATGTTTTCTTCAGGCATACTTTTCAATGATTCATAGAAACTGATATATTTATTTTTAAATTTATTTACCTTTAGAATTCTATTGAAATACTGCTGCGCTTTATTTTTACCGCCAAAATAGTATATATAGTATAACAAACTCTCTGACGTGCAATTTCCTTCTAAAATTCTATCAATATTTGCTTGAGTATCCTCGAAATAATTGAAAATTGGAATAACGTGTATTTTTATAAGATTGCTTACTTCTTCCACAGTACATTTATAGCTCGCACCTGCAAGTTGCCACCACGCATGCGGTTTTCTTGAACTTAACGAGCCTAAATCACCGCCATATATAAATCCATTATTGATACCTGCACGCTTTATTGATTTGGAATAAATACCAATATGTGGAATAAATTCTATGCTATCCTTATTATTATATCTATTTGCTTGGAAATATATTTCGAAGAAAATATCCTTATCTTTCGCAACCCTCTTTAATTTTTGCCCCTTTGAAAGCACCTTAAAATCCGGGAAATGACTCGCTATTTCTTGCCAGGCCTCTTCACATAATATTCTAGGCTCTATTTTTTCCAACTCATCATTTTTTATTTTCAGTTGTATCATCTCCTTAATTATCTAATTTATTCAAATCATTTTCTTAAAATAGATCTTTATCTACTTAATCCGCTTTCTAACAAGCCTTTCATTTCTTCAATATCATTCAGTTTTTTCTACGAGAATCACTCTTTATCATTTACCTATCCATATATATTTTCTTTAAAAGCAAATATCCTTCTGGTCTGCTGTCAGAAACACCAATAATATCGCCAAGCCATTCTCCGGGTTCCGTAACTCTTCCATATCCCTACAGCATTTTAAACCCAGCTCAGCTTCTTAACATCCTTTAACATCATCGTTTCCCCAGTGAAGTCATTTTTTAATTCAACGTAATTCGTTTTTACCTTCACATTATTATACCAATCACCAAGACTGACACTTTCGCCAGTATGTATGTTGATAAGCCTGCTAGTTATGGGACTCCAAGTGTGCGCCTCCACTGTTTCTGCAAGCAAATAATACGCATCAAGAAAAATCAAATTCCTCCCATATATCCAGAACGGAAGCTTAATATCTAGGAGTGGTAATTCTGCGGAAAAGATTTCGTCGCCATGCGGAGGAACCGTCTCATAGTGAAACTCTATCTCACTACCATAGTACGCAATAGTCGCTCCTTCACAGCCGATATTTTGAGGAATGCCTTCATTAGCTATGATAAATTCCATGGTGCCTCCTTTACATAGTGCTTAGTACACGCTCACAAGTTCTTTCCAAAACTTAAGGCTGCTCTCGGAATACTCACGCTCCATCGATTCTATAAACTCTTTTTCAGCGTTTTTCCAAACAGCATACTCCGCAGTTCCCATCGCTCTTACAAATTCTTCAAAATCGGAAGCAACAGGTACTATCTCCTCATAACTCATGTCGCTTGTGAATGCATATATCTCGCCGGACTTACAATCTAGTAGAATAGTGTATGGGTCGCCGTTTGCAATAATTATTAGGTTCTTTTTGCGAAGAACGGGATACTCATCATAATCAAGATTGCGGTTAATCAGCCAGCTTAGGCTCGTTTCATCTCCATATCCAAACTGGTAGCTGAGAAAACCGAAATTCCCCCAATTATAGCCTAAAATATACTCCGAAAATGTCGAATCTAAATACTCTATTCCAAGTTCGGATTTTAATTTCTCGATTTCAGACTGCGGAATCTCTTTTTTGCTAAGGACAATTCCATCTGTTATTTCAGCATCAAGTCCCTCAGTTTCTTTCATTATCGAAGATATTATTTCATCTATTGTTAATAGTTGCATCAATAGTTCCTTTCTCTAGCAAAACAACTCATCTTCATCATCATTAAATATGCTATTCTTACGAAGTCCAACTTCTTCCTCTTCACGATGGTATTCTCTATCATTATAATTATAAATATATTCACTTATAGTCCAGCTAATTCCATACTATCAATCTCTTCATATTCACCAGAATCACAATTAAAAGCTCACTTTGACATAATTAGTTTTCCTCAAAATTATCTAATACATACTTCAACATTTCATACGCTGCCTTTTTCTTTGCTTGTTTCTTAGAAGAGGCTGCTGCATAGAAATAGTACTCCATTTCATCAATATGACATTCCACATTCCAAAAAGGGTTGCCGTCATTATCATGAAACTCTTTAAAACTATACTCTGGAATAGAAAAATAGCCGCGTCGCGATAAAGTCTCTAGCTGGTTAATCGCCATATTTAATGAGGGATTAACGATTTCATCCTTAATTGTATATAACATGCTATTTGCTTCCAAATAGTCATATATGTTTTTTGATGCTTCTTCATGCGCCATCGCCTTGGTCGCACCATAACCAACGGCTTTTTTAACTCCGTCTACAGTGATAAAACAAACGTACTTTTCGTATCTATTGGGTGCTTTAGAATGCAATAAGTCGCGAGTTGTGAAATAATATCTGTAGGTTTCCGCAAACTCACGTTCCGGTAAATCTCCAGTTCTTCTTAGGTTCCAATCTTGAACTTCTTGAATATAATTGATTTTATTTTCAAATATAATGGCCTTTGGATTAAGCATTACCATAACTGAATCCTGTATTCGTGAAATATCATAATTCGAATCGATTGCTTCTGCCCCAAGTATAGCTTCAAACAAATCTTCCATAACCGAATGTGATTCCTGGACATTATTCTTTTGATCACCATTTCCCATAATCAAATACTCAGCCAGCCCTAGATTATAAATACAATTTGCAAGTGTGTCTTTCTTAACCAATCTTTTTTTAATTTCAGTAAGTTTGTTTTCCTGGTATTTAGATACAAACTCATTAAAATCTTCATTTGTGTTAAAATTATCCCTTTCTGATGCAAGCATACCAAACTCTTCAGAAAGTATTTTCACCACTATAAAATCAAGTACTTTATCGCCAATAAATTCAAGCACCTCATTGTTCTCGCCACCGTACTCCTTTGAATATGATCTGCGCACAAAAGCCTGTTGAAGCAAATCTAGATTTTTGAAATTAAAAGCAATAATTTGTTGGATTTTTGATAGATCATTTCTATCCATTAAGATCCCTCCTTATTCTAAAAGAAGGCACAATAATAGCCTGACGTTTTTCCACATGAAAAGACTGCCCGACCTAATGAGATTAAATTAAATTCTATATTTCTCAGTATTTTACTAACATCCACTTGCATAAATACTAGCAAATAAACAGATACATTGTTTTCAATTTAAACTTACTATGCCTTACAATATTTACAGAAGTATTATACTTCTACTCAAGTAAATACACAAATAGATTAGAATAATTAAAATTTATAGAGCCTAGAGTCAGATTCGGTATACGAAAAGCGAGGCAATTTTTACTCTTGCCCCGCTTTTCACTTTCTCATAATACGTTTTTGGGTAAACATCCGAGAAAGGAATTCTTTTTGCTACTCGCAGTAATCCAATTCACAAAGGTCAACAAACTAATAACTGATGTTTCCCCATGCAAAAGGGATTGGGCAAAATGCCCAATCCCTTTACATTTCATCTTTCCCTAAAATTTGACGGTTCATTTTCTTTATTTCAAAACCATACTTTTCTTTTAATTTTGAGCATCTTTCTTGTGGAATTATTCCTTCATGTTGCAATCTGCCGGCTACAATTCCTGGATGAATTCCTATCGTTTTAGCAAATTCAACAATCTCATCATCAGATGTATATCTTGAAGGAGCTAATCTTCTATAATCCTCAGGCGAAATCAAATAGTTCTTTGCAAACTTATCCGCATCTATTTCCAGTTTATTATTAATATCCATCATTTCTTCTAGCGTACTGCTGATAAAGACCTTCTTAATCTTTTGCTGAAGTACATGCCTGATTTCATGAAATAAAGAAAACCAGAACTTATCTGCATAAACTCCTCGATTGTTTATCGCAAGAACGACCCTATCTTCTGTTACCCACTTGACAGCACCATTCACGCCTGAATTTTTCAAGTGTGGTAATAAAACAAATGCAATACCGCATTCAGCAAATATTTCATACATTCTTGGCAAAAATTCCTTCGGCTTCTTTACCGTCATACCTCTAAGCTCAGGTAAATACCCTTTTAACTTCGCTGCATTATAAGGCTTCGTCTCAATATCTTTTGAGATGTTTATAGCTGTTTGAATCCATGCTCTAGAATTAATGATGTTCTTATCACTATTAAAAGATGAACTTGATCTAAAATTTATTAGAAAATCCGGCTGCAACATAATTCTTAAATCTGCAACCTTAAAATACTTACATAAATTTGCAACTTTATCGTTGATACTTCTTGTTTTTGGCAAGCCAACTACATCAACAAAATATTTATAATCTATTTCTTTTACAAGCTCTGCTTGTGCATCAATATCCCCAGCCTGCTGTATCTCTATCAGTTTTTGATCATAACAGAAATATGTGATAGCAAATGTAATTATTAGATATTTTGATAATTTGTTATATTTCATGCTTTCTCATTCCCATCGTCAAATTCTAATTTATTTGTCTATGTCGCTTAATATTATGGTATTTTTTAGGCATTTTTCTACTGCCAGATTTCATACTCAATCACCACTATTCACCTTAGCTTGTATTACTTTAAACAGCTTATCTTGAAATGTCTCTTTACTCTTTTTATCAAAATATATCTCTGTTACAAAGGTCTTTCCATTTATCTTTTTTGTAAGAATACCATCAGGATTTTGGTGGGGTGATTGTTCTTCTGTCTTTAGTTCTTTAATATCTGTTTTCTCATTTTCTGCCATTTAGTTCCTCCTTTCGACTTGCACAAAAAAGATTTCCTGTAATTAGGAAACCTCTTTTCATATTGGTTGATATTTGGTTTTAGGTTGTTGCTTGTAGCCTCTTTCTTGCTCTATATTCTCTTGCTTTTATCCGCTCGTACTCTCGGCACTTTTCAAGATTTTTCGGTCTGTTCTTTGGCAAGACTGTTTTTTACCAGTGCTTCAAACTCTGATTTGTTTGTATCATATTTTCTAATGTAACAGATACAAAAATAAATCCCAAGTTTATTTCCTTCTCCCGTTTTCATCAAAATTGTTCTTCAATGCGATTTCTGTTGAAATAATCACTCCAGCTAAAGGAATCATCTGTATCATCGTGATAATACTGCCAACAGTTCCCACCGTCTCCGTTCCCTTTCCAAAAACAATAGCTATGGCAATCACGGAGAGAGGTGCTAAAATCAGCCCGCAACGATACCGAGGGTGCGGACATTTTCTTGGACAGTCTATCCGACTAATCCAAGGTTATGTCCGCACCCTCCTCTCCACAAAATCTTCTTAAATCTAAATGGTGAACTCAAACTCAATGCTAATATCCAACCTATCTTTTAAGGTATTATAGATTAAACATTTTGATATGATATTTCTAAAGTAAGTCTCAGCCTTATCAGCTTCCATAAAGGTATATAGGTATATTTTTATCTTGATACTCTCAATATAAGGCAAGTCATCAAAGCCCTTTACAGCCAAGAGACTCAGGGGATTTTTCACAGTTACCACAGTCTGACTTTCTAAGTCCATTATTGTTTCACCCTGTTTTTTTGCATATTTATCTATTGTAATAAGCAAATCCGAAACTATAGAGGCAACAAAGTGGTCAAGCGAGGTAAATTCTTCTTCTTTAGAATCAAAGCTGATATTTTCATTTATATTGATACTAATTTTTTCATTATAGGCTTTCACGCCGTTATTTACAGCAATTAATCTATATTTTTTTTCATAAATTTCAGATTCTCTAACACTCATCTCTTAATATCCTTGCTGCTGTAACCATGTTTTTAATCTTGTTTTCTATATTTCCATATGTATTCACCGGTCTATTTGAAAATGTTGCATAACCACAATCAGGATTGAGCCAAAGATTTTCTTTTTTTACATATTTTAAGGCTTCCCTGGCTCTCTCCACTATGCCTTCTACACTCTCTGCCTCATCCATTCTCGGATTTAACACTCCCAGACCAAGAATAATATCACTGTTAATCCTATCATCTGCTAATAACGCCTTGAGTTCTCCGGCTCTTGGAGTCGAAAATTCAAGAGAGAGATTATCGCAACCTGATTTACTAAATAATTCAACCAAAGGAGTATACGGTCCTTCCAGTAAAATTTCTTCTTTTTTGCTCCAATTCCCTCTACAGACATGCAGGGCTGACATTGATAATTTTTTATTAATTTTGCTAATGACTGAACTTATTAGATGCGTAGCAAATTCCAACTCTTCTGTTGGATCTTTTCTCTGTGACAGACTGGCACACATAAAACTTCTTGGCTTACCCTCAGTAAACACAATCTCAGTCAGAACAGGCTCATCAAGCTGGATTACATCCACTCCTATTTTTTGAATTTCTAATATTTCTTTTTCAAAAATATCAATTACAGCCTCACCTAAAGCTTCTTTGGACGGATATCCATTTTTAGAAAGTTCGTACAGCCACATACTTCTGGTAACCAGATAAGGCCCCGGCATTGTGATCTTAATAGGCTTATCAGTATATTTTTTTACCATCAGAAGCTCATTTTTTACTATGTCTCCCTTGTAAACAAGCTTATCATTACAGATTGCATTTTTAATTGACTGAGCTGGTACATCCAAGATACTGAGCTGATTTTCAAATTCCCTCTTATCTTCTATATATTCAAGCATATCAGCCTGAGTCATTTCAATGACTCCACCTATTTTTTCTGAAATGAACGAAACATAATTATCCCTTGCTATCTCACCGGAAGTTATGATATCTATACCAAGTTCTTCCTGCATCTTAATTATTTCCCTCGTCTGTTCCTCGACAAGGTTCATATATTCTTCTTTCTCCATCATACCAGCTCTTACCATGCGTCTAGCCTTTAGTACCTTTTCACTTCTAGGCATAGAACCAATAAGAGCGGTAGATAAAGGTTTAAACTTATCTACCGCCATATTTTTATCTCTTTTCGTTAAAATTTTCCAAGAAATTCAGATACTTATTTGCTTCTGTAATCTGCTCAAAGCCTGTTGTTCTTCCCTCAACCCACTTAGTCAGACCTTCCATATCCATTATCTCTTTTTCTTTTTCATTGGAATAGTCCATCTTAAGCATTATATCGGAGAACTCTTTCAAATCCTCATCACTTACATCCTGATGAGCAGAGAACAGACAATGATCAAACTTTTCTGTCTTGGCTAAAACTTCAACAACATTTTCATCAACACTTCCGTCCTTTAGCCAAGCTTCAAAGTTTGGTGCAAGTACAAAGCTTGCTTCAGTTTTGCCATCAATCATTGCATACATTGCATCTTTTTCACCACCAACATGGTCACCATGAAGTCCAACTCCAATATCAAATCTTACTTCCTCATAGTCCTTTCCAAATTCTAGACCATTATCTCTTAAGAATTTGATAGGTATGAGTCTTGCCTGTGGAGAATCTATGGCACCGAAGCCAATCTTCTTGCCCTTAAGATCAGATACATTCTTAAAGCCCCTGTCTTTTCTAACAACCATATAAGTACAAAGGTCTCTGTCTGTATTTCTCATAGGCCCAAACTTATCTTTTCCAGCCAGTCTAAGATGTGAATCAAGCCTTGCTAATGGAGAATTCCAAGCTATATCAATTTCTTTATTTTCTAATGCAGTTACCTGCAAATCATAATCTTTAAAATATACGGCTTCTATCTCCGCACCATTTTCCTTGTAATAATCCTCTATCATCTGCCATATAACAGACACCTTAGGATCATATAAAACTGCACCTACTTTTAATTTTTTCATATATTCCCTCTTGTCAGATTATTTACTATTATACTAATGGCTGTCCTGTAATAGCCTTTCCTAACCATACAATGAGTACATCTACAGATGGAGCCATAATCTGACCTGCGTAAGAGTCTCTTAAAAGTCTCTCAATCTGCGTTGCCTTGTTGTAAGTCTTTCCTCCTCCTATTCTCATAGCAAGTCTTGATGCTTCAATTGCATTTTCAGATGCATTGATTCTTGCCGCAATGATTTTTGCAACTGCATCAGCTTCACCAGCGTTAAAGCTTCTTGCAGCTTCTCTTGTTAAGAATTCAGAAGTCTGAGCCATAGTATATATTCTAGCTAAGTGAATCTGTACTGTTTCAATATTGGAAAGTGATCTTCCATCAGGATATTTTCTGCTCATAGAATAATTGGTTGCAAGTTCAAGCTGAGCCTGTACTAAACCGGTATATACGCTTGCAAGACCAACTATAAACATAGGTGCTACCTGAGCAAATACCTGATCCATACCACTTCCGTCCTCACCAATTCTCATAGACATAGGAAGTTTTATATTGTCCATCTTCATTGGGCAGGATACATTACCTCTCATACCGATACCCTTCCACTGATTCATTGCAAATGAAAGTCCGACACTGTCCTTTGGTACTATCCAGTTATTGATTGCGTTTTCTTTCTCAGCAGGAGCAAGTACAAGATAATAAGCAGCCTGTTCAGCGGAAGTTACCATGGATTTAACTCCATTTAATACAACTCCTTCTGCACTATACTCAGCCTTTACTTCAGGCAGATAGAAATGTGTTCCTGTGCCGAACTCAGAATAAGCAAGTGCTAAAAATACTTCATTTTCTACAACATCCTTGCAAATAGCTTTCTTGGTTTCTTCTGTTGCATTTGCAAGTACACAGTTAAGTGCAACATTGTGCATCATATAGCAAAGGCCTGCTGTTGGGCAATATTTTGCAAATGCAAGCACTGCCTCCTGATGCTCTACTATTCCTTTTCCTAAGCCCCCAAGCTCTGTAGGAATTATCAATTTGAAGTATCCTGCTTTCCCCATCTCCTTAAAGGTTTCCACAGGAAAAGCCGCATTTTCATCGGTTTCCTTTGCATAAGGTGCTACATGCTTTTTCGCAAACTCCAGTGCCTCATTATAAAAATCTGACATAGCAAACTACCTCCTTATAATAGTTAAAATATTCAAATGTATATGTATTGTTTACATATTATATGTGGACTTTGTACAAATACACAGTTATTTTTACATACTGCCAAGGTTCTGTCAATTAAAAATGCACTATAAATGACTAGATTTATAGTGCATTTCTATGAAATAGCAATAATTTTTTAATCCTTTCACTCTATTCCAATATTTTCAAATACATGTCAAGTCTGGAGTTTACATAACCTGCAAACAGTTTCTCCATTGCAGAAAGATTATTTTTTTCATGATACTCGTCAAAAGCCTTATAATATTCCATACTATCCATTAATTTTATATCTATTGGAGGATACCCTGCCTCAGATTAACCAAAAGTCTTCCTTGTCTATCCAGTTATTCTTAAAGGACATTCCAGTTCGTTTCAAAAGCATGGAGTATAGGATAATGGCTTCAGCAGACAGTCCCTTAAATTCTTCTCCGTCTACCAATATTTCAGGCACTTTCAGAAAGTTAAATCGCTCTGCTTCACGATTATAGAAATAGTCAAAGTCCATGCAGGATCACCTCCCTTCTTAAAAATTTGCAAAGAAAAAGACGATAGTTTTTTCTCTATCGCCTTTGGTAACCATTTTTATGAAAATTTTTAGATTGATTTTATTGCTTCATTGATACCTTGTAAAAAAGCTGTAACTGCTGCTCCAACCATCGGTATTCCGTATGGACTTAACAGGAATCCTAATATCAATGCTTCTATGCCAGTTGAAAAATCTTTTTGAAACAATGATACAGCCCCGACAACGACACACATAAGCATCAATAAATATAATATCATTGTTCCTATACCAAGTAAGAATGTCAGAAAGGCAGTGAAGATACTTAACAGTAAGCTAATTGGAAACAAGATTTTTTTATTATCCATCTCATCATATAGTAATCCTCACTTTCTAAAGCATTCTTTGTATCTCCACAAACCATATCAATACAACCATTCACATCAATATAATTTCTCAGGACTTTTTTCGTCCTCCATCGCCATCTTCTACAAATACAAAATGCTTGTAAAGCTGCTTAAAATACAGGATTTTTACGATTTCACTCTTTGTATCAACGCTATGCACTCGACGTGCATCGTCGCCACAAACATATCCACTGGTGTCGCCTCCACGAACTCATAACCGAGTTCACCTAGTAGCTTGATATCGCGAGCCAGTGTTCCTGGGTTGCAGGACACGTACACTATTTTGTCCACCTCACAACTTGCGACTGCTCGGAGAAGCGCCTCATCGCAGCCTGCGCGCGGAGGGTCGAGGATAGCGATCTTTGGGGCATTTTCATCGATATAATCTAGGAAAAGCTTATCCTCTTTGTCGAGGAGTCTCGGCATCACATGTTCGGCGCGGCCGGTGTAGTAGCGTGCATTTACAATGCCGTTGATTACTGCGTTGCGATTGGCATCGATAACGGCATTTTTTACTGACTCGATTCCGATAATCATGCCAGCCTGAGTCGCCATGCTGAGGCCGATGGTTCCGATGCCGCAGTAGAGGTCAAAGATGGTTTCGCCGCCCTTGAGACAGGCGTATTCCCTGACCTTGGCGTAGAGCTTGCTCATCTGCTTCGTGTTGACCTGGTAAAAAGCAGGTGCGGAAATTTCGAACTTCATGCCGTCGTCCGTTATGTCGGTAACCGTATTGGAGCCTGCCACAACCTCGTAAGCGGTAGCGGGTTCGCGGACGTCTTTTGCCTTATTCACCTCGACAACCACGCTCTGTAGGAAGTATGGTTCGGCTTCGGTCGAGACCGCATCGATTGCGTCGCTGATGGTGTAGATGACTTTCTCGGCATTTGGCAGATGCTTGGCTGTGCCTGTAAATATGAGCATCATCTCACCCGTGCCCTCGCAGACCTTGATGGTGAATCCCCTTAGAAATCCTTTGCCGTGTCTCACATCGTATACGGAAATCAGCTTGTCCTGTAGGAGATTGCGGATTGCATTGGCTGCCGCCATAGTTGCACGTTTCTGAAGGAGGCAGTCGGTGCAGTCGACTATTTTGTTGCTACCGCGCTTGTTGAAGCCGACGAGCGGGCCAGCGCTCGTCATCGCAACTGCGAACTCAGCCTTGTTACGGTATCTAAGCATTGAGTCAAAAGCCTCGCTGGCAGTACCGCCAGCACTCTCAGTCTGCTCAGGTTGCCCAGCCTCCTCAGACTCCTCGGTCTTTCCAGTTATCTCAGGTTGCCCAGTCTCCTCAGACTCCTCGGTCTTCCCAGGTCGCCCGATCTGCCCAGCCTGCCCTCCGTCGGCTCCGATTCTATCTGCGGCGCCCAGGACTTCCATGACAGTTGGTTCCTCAAGGGCGCCTATACGCTCGAGCTTAGTGATTATGTTTTTGCGCTTGATGCGGAGCTGTTCCTCATAGCTAAGCTCGAGCATCGAACAGCCGCCGCAGTCCTGATAGTACGGGCACGGCGGCTGTACTCTGGCTGCGGAAGCCTCAAGAAGCGTAATTGTCTCAGCAAATGCGTAGCGCTTCTTGAGCCTCGTGATGCGGGCGCTCACCTTATCCCCCGGAACGGCGCCCGCCACAAAAATAGCAAGGCCAGACAACCTGCCCAGTCCCTTGCCATCATCAGTCATATCTGTAATTTCGAGCTCTACAATCTGCCCTTCATTAACTACAAGAGCAGCAGTCTTATCAATATTATCGCTCATTTTCACCTCGGAATGTTTTTTCTAAATTTATCTTTACCTAGTATTGCTTTTTAACAATTTGCTTGCTAGAATTTTTCGCTTTTTAAACACAGATTACTTGCTTTTCGATTTCCCATCCTCTAAAATCTTCCACCTAAATCCAACATTATTTATAAAAGTGCTTGATTCGAGGCTTCTCTCCTGCTAGAATCCTCATCAAAATTAATCTTGATTCAAAACTTTGCGTCTACTAAATCCTCTGAATTTTATTTATAGAAGTGCTTGATTCTAGCCTCACCTCTGCTACAATCCTTCAAATCTATTCATTAAAGGGCTTGCTTTCATCCTCCGCGTCTGCTAAAATCCCGCCTTCATTATCTGCAGGACTTGATTTCTCAAATCACAACTGCTAAAATCCACCAATTTTATACGAGTTGTGGCTTGATTTTTATTCCTCCAGCCGCTAAAATCGGCCACTTTGTGCTTGATTTTTGAATTCCAAACCGCTAAAATCCCATCCTCTTTTTACTTGCTTCTCAGTCTTGCCCCTGCTAAAATCTCTACCAAATTATTAGCCATAAAACTCCCTAAGTTTCACACCAAATAGTCTAAAATCTGCACTCTCATCTATCACAGCCAGCAAAACCGAATTCCCAATCCCCGATTACTAAAAATCTCCCAGCAATTTCTGATCTCTAACTACTTAAGTTTCAGCATCCACCAGCCCTCAATCATCACTTTCAGCACCAAGCTCTACCTCGCAAGCCCCTCCGCTATCTCCTTCAGCTTTGCGAAGCGTTTGCTCACGCCCGGTTTCTTGATTGGCGGGCTCAGAGCCTCGCCTATCTCCGATAGGCTGGCACCTGGGAGCTCAAGCCTGAGCTCCGCAGTGTCGCGAAGTACAGGTTCGAGGTTTTCTAGACCGAGCCTCTCCTTGATGATTTCTATATGGCGTATCTGCTGTTCGGCGGCGGTCAGGGTTCGGTCTACATTGGCGTTGTCGCAGTTCGAGATCCTGTTTACTTCGCGCCTGAGCCCTCTACCAATTCTGATATTTTCGAATTCCAGCATCGCCTCATTAGCACCCATGATACCTAGCATATCGCTTATGTATTCAGCGCGCTTCAGGTAGACGATGTGCTCTTCACCGCGCTCAATTAGGCCAGCTGACAAATCAACGAAGCTTCCAATCAGCTTCCTTAGGTCATGTGCGACATGTTCGCTATTGAGCACGAATTCCAGATGATAGCTCTTCTTGGGGTCGGACATGGTGCCGACGCCCAGGAATAGACCCCTTAGGTATGCCTTCTTACAGCATTTACTTCTGACAATCGGCTGGTAGATGCCGTCACTAAGGAACTCATCACCTTCTCGGATGAGCATCATGCCAGTCTCGCGTAGTATCTGCGAGCTCTTCTCATCTGGCCTGATAACCAGAGAGTATCTGTATCTATAGTTACCGCGTGATTTCCCCGGCATCTGTGAATTTCCGACTTCGATACCAGCGTTGCTACCGAAGTATTCCTTGATTAAGGTCTTATAGTGCCTTGCAATCGCTGGATTCTCTGTCGATGCTACTATTGTAAATTTTCCACCGCCAGCAAGTCTGAGGCTGCCTGCAACTCTCAGAAATCCCGTGATTTCCGCAAGCATGCAGCACTTCTTGCTCGGCATGACGCGCGCTAGTTCGCCCTTAGTCTGTGATGAGAAAGACATCTGTCTGTATGACTCCCTTCAAGTTATAATTTGTACCGCTTGATCACTGCATAAGGGCTAGCGCTTATCTATAGTCTATCTATTTCTTGCTAATTCCCTTTGCGATGAAATCAAGGTCTCTATGTGTCACCGTCACTCTGTATCCGTCCTCGTGGAAGAGCTCTGCCATCTTGTTGGCGATTGCCACTGATCTGTGGTGACCGCCGGTGCATCCAAATGCTATATTGAGATGATACTTCCCCTCGTGGATGTATCCAGGTATGAGCTCCTTGATGAGCGCGTGGTACTTGTCCACGAACTCATTTGCGAGGTCCGACTTGAACACGTAGTTTACGATTTTCTTATTGTTGCCGGTGAGCTTCTTGAGACTCTTGACATAGTATGGATTCGGAATGAATCTTACATCCACCATGATGTCTGATTCACTCGGAATACCGTGTTTGAAGCCAAATGAAGTCACGTTGATATTGAACTGATTCCCTTCCTTGCCGAGGAATATCCTTCTCATCGCCAGGTTAAAATCAGCAACCTTCATGGTGCTGGTGTCGATGATATAATCAGCCTTCTTGCGCACGCTCTCAAGCCGTGTTCGCTCCTCTTCGATTACCGCCTGTGTAACCTTTCCGCTCGCGAGCGGATGGTGCCTTCTCGTCTCGTTGAATCTCCTGACGAGCGTTGGAGTCGAAGCATCCACAAAGAATACCTCGCTCTCTATCTGCTCGCTGCTCTTTAGCTGATCGATAACCTCTACCAGATCGGAGAAAAACTCACCACCACGGACATCGGCAACGAACGCAATCTTGTCCATGCCATTTGTCATCGAAAGTTCTACGAAATTCATCACCAGCTTAGGTGGCATATTGTCGATGCAGTAGTACCCCTGATCCTCAAGCCAATCTGCGGCCTTAGTCTTGCCTGCACCCGACATCCCTGTGACTATGACAATCTTCATCTCTTACCTCTTCTCAATATTGATGATTCTCTCTAGGTCAAGCCCCGCTTCCAGCGCTCTCTCTACACCAGCAATATAATTACCAACTTTATCCGGCACATGCGCATCGCTGCTTATGGCAAATTTCACATCGTAATTCGCCGCTATTTCGATTTCTTCCTTAGTTAGGTGTGTATGGCGTGTGCTGATTTCCATAAGTGTGTTCGTCTCTTCGCATGCCTTGCAGAGCTCCTTCATATCGAACGGACCCTTGTCACCAGGGTGAGTTAGGAGAAATATATCGTTCTCATACAGCGCTCTGAGAGCCATATCGGTGTTCTTATTTCTTAGCTGCTCCCTGCTTCCAGACGGCAGTCCTGCGTGCCAGCATATGTAGTTTGCAGTCATGTAGCCGTGCGGAAGTCCGTAGTGGTATCCAGCGTTGACGATATCGAATTTATCTAGATTCTCCTTCTTGATATCTAGTCCATTAGGAGTGTTGATGATATTAGCTTCTACTCCGAGCAGGACTTTGACATTTGGGAACTCCCTCATAGCCTCTTCGATATCCGCTCTCATAGCTGCCAGCTTGCCCATCTTGAGCCCGTAGAACTTATGTCCCGGTCCGTGATCCGTAATCGCCAGCTCGTGCAGTCCCTTAGCTGAAGCTGCAGCGACATTCTCAAGGACTGTCCCCTTGCCATGCGCATACATCTTACCGTGCGAATACCTCGTGTGAGTGTGGTAGTCCGCCGTCAATTTATATAGCTTTTTAATGTTGTTTTTCATCAGCTTATCGCTTCCTTTTCCCCTTGTACCCTCTTAATTCTATTCCGCATCGATAATTCTCACCTCAGGCTCGAGCTTAATCCCCGAATTCTGCTCGACTTCCTGGGCCACTATATCGATTAGTTCTCTCACGTCCTTAGAGGTAGCGCCCCCTATATTGATAACGAAGCCAGAGTGCTTCTCAGATACCTGTGCTCCTCCGACTGTCCTGCCCTTTAGTCCAGCCTCCTCGATTAGAGCTGCCGCATATCCGCCTACAGGTCTCTTGAATGTACTGCCTGCGCTCGGAAAATTCACCGGCTGCTTCGTTCTGCGCTTCTCAGCGAGATCATTCATCCTCGCTGAGATAGCTTCTTTATCATCTCTCTGCAATCTAACCCTTGCATAAATTGCAATATCATCATTATGCTGCAGTACACTATCCCTGTATGAGAACTCCATCTCTTCTCCAGACAGTTCATATACCGAGCTTCCGTCAGATTTCATTAGAGTTACGCTTACGACTACGTCCTTCATCTCTCCGCCGTATGCGCCAGCATTCATGAAAAGTGCTCCGCCAAATGTTCCCGGGATTCCCGATGCAAACTCGAGTCCAGCGAGGCCGTTATCCCTTGCGAAGTTAGCAGTGCTTGACAGCATGCGAGCCGCTCCAGCTCTTATCACATCATCTCCCGCTTCGAGTAGCTCGATATGCTCGAAATCTCCACCGAGCTTCACTATCACGCCGCGGTATCCTTCGTCTGCAAAGAGTAGGTCGGAGCCATTTCCAATTAGCATATATCTCACATCTTCACTATGAAGTAAGCTTAGGATGTTGCTGAGCTCCTCTTCATTACAGACGGTCACAACTACATCAGCTGGACCCCCTATGCGAAAGGACGAGTGCTTACTCATCGGCTCATCCAGTCTTATCTGAGCCTCAGGTATGTTCTCCCTTATCTTATCTATTAGGCTTGTCTTTATTAAGCTTCTCTGTGGCATGATTCTCTCCGTATAATTCATTCTCCTCAATGCCGAACTTGGCATAATCTGTATATGACCTGATGTCGGTCTCCTTGCTGCGTTTTCTCAGCTTGTTGTTAGTTAGCTTGCCTGCATATCTGTAGAACACTGCAAAAACCGGAACTCCCAGCGCCATGCCAAGGAATCCGAACAGTCCTCCTCCGATAAGTACAGCGATAAGAACCCAGAAGCTGCTTATTCCGATAGCGCTTCCGACAATCTTAGGCCCGATTACATTTCCGTCGAGCTGCTGAATTACGAATATCATGATGATAAAGTATCCAGCTTTAACGGGATCCTCCAACATGAGGAGGCACACCGATGGAATAGCCCCTAGGAACGGTCCGAAGAACGGTATTACGTTCGTCACTCCGACAATCACTGCGATGAGCAGTGCGAGTGGCATATTCAAAACTAGCAGGCACACATATGTCAGGATACCGATTATTATCGCATCGAGAATTCTTCCGACGATGAATCCGATAAATGTCTCGTTTATGATCTTTGCAAACTCATAAAGGCTTCTCGACTTCTGCTCGGAGCATGTCGCTGCAACGATTTTACGAGTATTTGCGAATATTGTCTCTTTATAATTTAGCAAATAGATTGAGATGAGTATTCCGACGAATAGATTTGCACTGCCGCGCACGACACTAATAATCTGCGCTGAAACCATGCTGGCAACATTCTGGAAGTTGTCTTTTAGGATGTTGTCTCTTATCCAGTCGATAATTTCGCTAGTACCTGCGTTTGCAGCTTCGTTTATCCACTTAACAATCTGCGGGAAGTTCTGCAGGTGATGCTCCGACCATGACGAGAAGTATGCAAGTCTCTGTGGCATGGTGTTCATCAGGTTAACTATGCTCATGACAATCTGTGGCACCACAAAGTATCCGATAAGTGCAAAGAACGCTACGATTATCAGTATAGAAATTGCACTCGCACTAATCTTGGCAATTGCGAGATTCCTCTTAGTACGAGTAGTAGCATCTTCTTGTGGCATGTTTCGCCCGCCAGCAAACTTCATGCAAACTGGCCCTTTGCAGTCCTCCGGAGAGCGATTGCTGCTATCCCTAAGCTTCGTATAAATAGCCTTAACCAGTTTATTGTATATAGGGCACAGCAGAAATGCTATGAACACGCCGATATACACCGGCATGAGTGTCTTATTAATAGTCGCTAGGCCGTCGGTAAACTTCGTCTTATTAAGCACATTTGACAACATGATAAGCACCGAACCACTGACAATTAATGCGATTGAAGCTTTGATATACGGACTCTTTACAAATTTCCTGAGCAAAATTCCACCTCTCTATCTGCACATATATATACATAATTATATTACTATAAAACGCGTGTCTTTTGTGACTATCTGTGTGAAAATACACGGAAATTCACCAGATACTTTAGCCTGCCAATATTTTAGATTTCTATTTGAAGTAACTTTCCTACACTGTTATGATAATAATGTATATTATATTTTGAATTATTAGTCTGGAGGTATCACAAGATGAGACTAGATGCAGCAGGCAAGGCATGCCCAATCCCTGTAATTATGGCAAAGAAAGAATTAGATAATGGTACTCAGGGCCTCGAGATTATCGTTGACGGACAGACACAGATCGATAACCTAGAGAGACTCGGTAACGCATATGGCAGACCTATCAGTTCAGCACCAGAGGGAGATAAGTTCCTCGTAAGCTTTGCTGATGGAGACGGAAAAGTCCCTGAGAGCGCAAGCAGCTTCTCAGCTGATAGCTACGCAGTATTTTTCAACAAGGCTTCCGTAGGTACTGGAGACCCAGAGCTTGGATTAAACCTTGCCAAGATGGCTATATTCACTCTCTCAGAGGGTGACAACATCCCTTCATACGTTCTATTTATGAACGATGGCGTTAAGCTTACAACAGGAATCGAGGAGCAGATTGTCGATAATCTAAACACTCTAATCGATAAGGGAACTAAAGTTCTCGTATGCGGAACTTGCCTAAACTTCTACGGAGTTAAGGACGACTGCAAGGTTGGAACCATTAGCAACATGTTCGATATTCTCGGTGCAATGCAGGAAGTATCCAAGGTTATCACTCTGTAATATTGGAGTAAATATTTTATGACTGAAGAGTATTATCTATACACATTCGAGTCGACTCACGGCGCTATAGCTACAGAGAAGCTTCTAAAGGCTCTCGGATGCACCGTCATGCCCGTTCCTCGTCATATCTCGACGAGCTGCGGTATATCGGTGAGAGTTGATGTAGATAAGTTCGGTAGCTCCAAGGAGATTTTCCTCGGTAGCACTGACCTGTCACCTGATGAATACCATGTGTATCACATCACTGATGACAAATCTGACAGAGAACACGGCTTAAAATTCGAACCGGTTGAGCTATAGCCACGTAAAAGGCTTGGGCTAGAACAACAAAAAGTTAAGCGAGGTAAGGTTAACCCTTACCTCGCTTTTGTCTTTCTCATAATTATGTGTGTATCTCTGAGAAAGGAATTCCTATGCCCTTCTAGACTTTCTTCTGATGATGATCACCATCAGCGCTAGAATCGATGATAGCAGTACGACTCCATACACTAGTGGATACATAGTATCTCCAGTCTTAGGTCCATGCTTCTTAACTACCTTAGGAGTTGGATCATTGACCCTAGTGTTGGTTATCACCATTCCATCATCCATGTTGCCAGAGTACTCTACATTGTACTTCTGAACCTCATCCTCAGTGACAGTGTATTTGATTTCCTTGCCGTTCTTGTTGACTGGCAGGTTTTCAAAATCAACTGTCCACTTTCCATCTGAGTCAGGGCTAACTGTCTTGGTATCTACCTCATTTCCATCCGCCTTTAGACGAACTGTAATAGAAGCCGGACGGTTAGCTGCGGTATCGTTTTTCCAATTCTTAGTCACCTTGACTGTTCTGGTATATGGCACATGCTTGTTGGTGAAATCGTAACCGTTTTGATCTGCCGTGTACTTCGCTACTGGTACTTCCTTAACGGTGTAGTTTATCACTGCAGCATCCTCGTCATATGTATCGAGTCCGCTAAACTCGTAATGCCAGTGATTTGCCTTTGTCGCCTTCGCGGTCTTACCTGTATCAACACCATTTGCAAACAGCTTAAAGGTCACTTCGCTAGGTCTTACTCCGTCCTGATCATCGGCGTCATCCCAGTGCTTATCACCGGATACTGAACGCTCTACGTTGTTAAACGTATTTATAATCTTATTGCCATCATAGTGCACGGTAAAGTGTCTATTGTTGATGTCAAGAGTTGCACCTTCCTCAAGCGAATTCCCATCAGCATCTAGCTCTTTGAACGTATACACGTTCTTTGCACCTGTCACCGTATCCGAATCGAGGAGTCCTGCAAATGTCGCCTTGAAATTGTTGCTGCTCGACAGAGTAGCTGTTCTATTTGTAGCAGTTCCGTTTTTATACAGCTTCACCACTACCGAACGTGTATCCCTGTAATTCTGCGATACACCGCTCCACTGCTTCGTTACCGTAACACTGCGAGTTGCCGGAATCATAGGTGTCCACGGCATGGATTTTTTATTAGTGATGGTATATCCGCTAGTCACATCACCAGTCGTAGTCGCAGTGTACCTATAAGCGCCATAATCAATCTTGGACTGTGCGTTAAGTCCATGCTCCTGAACTGTATATGTGTAGCTATGGCCTGTTGCGATGTCGAACGACACTAGGTTGCTGAACGTATAAGTCCAGTTATCAGCAGCCTTAACATCCTTGGTATCTATTACTACGCCGTCGCGAAGCAGATCAACCTTTACGCTGTTAACAGGCGCTGTATCTGTTGCCCCTGTGTGGTCTGTCCACTTTTTAGTGACTTTAACATTCTTATATGGCACAAATCTCCAGTTTCCATACACAGTCTCGTTCTTGCGAACATTGACTGAGCTAATCGTGCTCGTATCGGAAGCTGCTTTCTTCCAGCCTTCGAATTTCCATTCACCCTGTACGCCTGCGCTTGTAGCATGTGTGCTTGATGATAGTGGAGCAGCTAATGTCTGGTTGTGGTCATATTCGATACCTGTTACTGTAGCTGGCACTGCATTGTCAGTTGGCAGACCGTAAGTAGAATCTCCTGTCACTACGTAATTTAAATCGTACTGGCGGATAGCCTTGTGATATGTAGTCTCACTCTTTACATTCATCGGTACGCCGTCGGCGCTTGTAATCTTAGCCGTATTCTTGAACACAGTGGTCTTAACTGTCTTATCCGTTAGCTTGGTTGGGATAGTTATCGACATATCACTGTCTTTTGGCAGAGTTACGTTGAACTTCAGCTTCTGACCATCTGTTATGAGCCCTACTCCAGTCGCATCTCTCAGCAGCACATTATTGAGCCTTAACTCAGTTGATTTGATGCGGATATTATCCTTATCAACTGTCAGACCATCAGGTATAACGTCCTCGACGTTTATATCTCTGGTTGCTAGTAGGTCATTCTTGTTCTTGATCTTGAGAGTGTACGTGATAGGAGTATCCTTTTCATTTGTAACCTCAGTTGGCGCAGCTTCTGTGCCAGTAGCTGGGTTCGACTCCTTATGAAGCTCTAATTCAGGGTTATGAAGTGTAATCTCCGAGTGAGCCTTGTACTTTAACAGCCTGTCGCTTGGTCCTGCCGAATCACCAGCAAAGTTACGAGCATTGGCTACAGTCTCATTTACTGCCTTCTTGCCTGCAAGGTTTTTGTCCTGTGGCGCGTTCATATATACGTAGAAGCTGAGGCTATTACCTTGGTCTAGTATAAAATCATTGCCTTTATTCGTCTTGCGGACATCTACGGCTATAGCCTTTATATCCTTCTTATTGGCAGGCATAGTTGTAGACCATACAGAGTGATCATCTACGTCAAATGTGCTTGGCACCGTTGTCGCATAGTACACGACTGGCTTTGCATACTCACCTTGGCGGCCGTAAGCAGATCTATTAGACATAGAACGAACATCTACTCTGTCTAGCGTTCCCTTCCACTCTGTAGGGGCATTCTCGCCTCCGTTATCGAGCACATCGTAGAACACGAGCTTATCAGTTCTCGTATAGTTGGAAGATGTGTATGCCAATCTATAGCTGTACTGGTTGCCGATAAATGCATCTGTCTTGCTACCATACGAATTGTCAATAGTGTTAGCAACTTCCTTGGTAAGTCCTGACTGTGTAACCGTTACAGGGTTGAACTGAACGGGATCACCAATAAAGCGCCAATACTTATAATCACCATTTACGAGGCTATTGAACTTATCCTTCTCCGTAAGTCTGTTGAATTTATTAGCAATATCGCTTTCTTTACGCAGCACGTAATCGTTTCCATCCGGATCCACCTTGAGGGCAGATGTAAGCATGACACTATTACCTCTGTCAACTATGTTGCTGTACGGATTATCTAGTGTATACCTTAAATATATGAAATAGTTGTGATTGTCAAAGTTTCTAACATCTGTAACGCTAGGCGGAAGCTTGTAGTCAACCTTCATCATGGTCTGACCTGAGCCTTCCCAGTCTTCGATCATCTCAACATTGAAGTCACTCCCCTGAGAGATAGCGCGATCCTGATATGCAGGTCCAGCGGTCATCTGCACGCTTGACTTTTGAACGCTCGTACCTAGTGGCAATAGCGTGTAAATCGTACCCTTCTTGTACACGTACTTATTTAGATAGTCCCTATCGGGTAGCCCTGTATCATTAAGAGATGAAATCTGATAATAGCGAGCTGTTACCCTGTTGGATTGCACACCCCTTACAGGGTCATCTACGATATCTTGTGGATAGTAAACAATTCCCTCTCCGAAGCTCGATGTTATAGCCGTCATGGCCACAGACTGTATCTTTAGCGGATTGCCTTCTGTATTAGTAGTCACACCTGCCTGTCCATTCTCGGAGTAACTCACCTTTGCACTAGATGATATGAATGAAGCCCCATACTGATCCTTATCAGCCTGCAATATGCTCTTCATGTTCGCCGTCGGATGAACCTCAACAACCGTATCAGCTTTGAAGTTGTAATTGTAGTACTCACTGGTGTACTTGTACTTCAGTCCGCTCGTATTAGCCGGCAGAGGTATCTCCTTGCCCTTTGCATCGTCTACAACTGTATTACCATCATCAGAAGTGAACGTGTACTTGCCAGTGCTGTCAAACGTTATCTTGCCATACCTGGTGTAAGAATTCTCACCTGACTTCCTAGTCCATATCTCTATAGGATGCGATCTGGATTGGGTAACATCCTCGTTGTTATCTGTGGTCCATCCTCCTATCACCGACTTCATTCCATCATGAGAAGTTAGCGTTATCGCCACACTCTTGTAGGTCGCATCTTCATCCTGGAGCTTCGTCATATCCGGTATGTTGCTGCTGAAACTGTTATTAGGTCTAAGCCTGTTCATCTTAGAGGAACTGTATAGAGGACCCTCTTCAATCTCGGCAGTATACGGCTTCACAGTATACTCCCCGGTAGCATTGTTGTATGTCGGTTCAGTTCGCGGACTTCCCTCAACCTCAGTCTCAAAGGTTTTATACTGCCCACGGTTACGAAGCTCTCTAGTTTCCCCATTCAAAACGAACTCAAGAACACCTGACATGTTAGATCCGCCATAAGAGTGGTTACCGTAGTCATACTTCCAGATATTATTAGCACCAGTGTAATTACCTACTTTAACCGTCGCTGTAGCAGTATCTGTTTCAGTTAGAACTTTGCCACTTGCAAGCTTAGTCTTGACCGTAACCTTATTGCTCACCGGTATACCGGTAGTTGAGAGGTCTACACCTCGGTTTTTAGCATCTTCGAGCATCGTCATAGGATAACGCTTCAGCATTACCATCCTATCACTATCCCAGTCTGTGTAAGTCCATCCCTGCAATGTATGTAGCATAAACCCAGGTGTGTATTCTTTAAACATTCCCGTCTGGTTAAGCCTGCTCTGCCATCCGCTGGCAGCGATATCTGGATATGATGTAACAGTGTATCGGTCGATATCAAATGCACTCAGAAATCCACGCTTGTCGTAAGGTGGCACATAATAGCTGTTTCGCTTAGTCGCTCCAACCAGCTCTCCATCGCTGTTATCCTGAACTACTTCATAATCAAAAGGAACGGTATCGGTCCTACCGCGCTTCATATCTGCGTACCACACTACGTAGAAGTAATCCTTGGCATCGCTAGGAGCTGGCCCCCAAGAGTTCTGCCAGTTCATGTATACGCCATTAGCCTTCGATAGATTATCCTTCTTTAGATTTAACGATACTGGCTTCGTCTTGTTCTGTATCTCCGCCGTAAGCGAACGGTTAGTGGTCACATCAGGAGTGCCGTCACCGTTGGTGTCTATCTCAAGCTTAAAGTCTAGATTCCTCTGCTGTACGCCGTCACTATCTACCTTGATATATGAAGGTCTGAACTGAAATGCCTGCTCAAAGTGAAGCTTAGCACCACCTGCAACCTCCTTGAAGTTGGTCACTGTATAGGTGCCGTCGCCGTTATCAACGTAATTAAAGTCACTCACTGCAGATGTCTCAGGAGACTTAGGAATCTGCCAGGATACTGTATTCCTAGGTCTGCCACTATCTACTCTATTCACCGCATACTTATCAGTCCATGAATCGAACAGGTAGTTCGGCATGGTTATCTTGATAGAGCCTGCTGGGAGTTTAGTATTTGCATCGCTATTGATAGCCAAAGAATACCCTACAGTCCCGACCTTAAGATTGTCGTTAGTAGGTGTCATAATAAGCTTCTTATGATCTGGGTCTGTAGCATCATCGTAGTGATAGTCGACTACCCCAGATGATACTCCGTTAGCCCAGTCTACATTAAAATTGTAGTCAAGAGGCTGAGATGAGCCTGATCTAGTAGCTGTCGTCCCTGACGGAGAGCCGCTATCAGCCCATACAAAAAGTGAATTAAATCCTGCACTCACTACCATGAAGATAGAGAGCACAATACTCCAAATGCGTTTTTTATTCATGTATCTTCGCTCCTTTTACATTACGAATACATCACCGAAAGCATTATCTCTAGTTAATTTCCTATTGTCCTTAATCTTTACCTTTAATATTTAAATTTTATATATATTTCATAGTTTAATCAAGACTTTCACGCTTTGTACAAATAAAAATTTTTTTATTGTATTGCAAAAATAGTCCTGACATATCACTCAATCAGTACACGCGCTAAGTACTATCGAATATCTGCGCAAGAAAAAGAGCGGGGCAGACGCCTCGCTCTTATTACCATTATCACTTGATTAAATATCATAGCCTCTAGGTGCTTGCTATGCCCCTAGTTCGCCTTATGCGCATCCTACGCAACACTTACTCCAATCGTTACGATGGACTCTTTGCCTGTGCTATGCGAGATTACTTTTACCTTTACTAAAGTGTATCCGTTCTCCGACATATCTGGGTGATCGAGCACCTCCAGTGTTACGCTTCCGTCATTTGGGAAGTTTGAGATGAGCGCCTTGTACTCGTCTAGAGTAGGTTCTGCATCTCCAACCTTCTTGTTGATTATCTTAGATGATAGCACTGGTGTGAATTCATCTTCAACTTCAGTTCCTTCGTCAGGATTTCCCTCGTCATGGTTATTATCAACGGTGCCTGGCTCTTCATTGTCGACATCTTCTACGAAAGTGATGTAGAGCGCAAAGTTAGCGTTCTTATTCTTTTCGTAGTCCTTGTTGATGCAGTTGAAGCTGAACTTGTAGTTGTATTCATCAACCTTGAATCTGCTCTCGTATACATAGTGCTTGCCACTAATCGATGTAGTTCTGAATATAGCTTTCTTGCCGAAGTAGTCTTTATTGAGCTTTATCGTCTGTCTGTACGCTATGTTATTGCTATTTTCTTCAGACTTAGCAGGGTCAGTTACCTCTTCCCAAGTCTTGCCGCCATCGAAGCTGTATTCCATCTTAGTGATGTAATCTGTGCTGTAAGATTCAAAGAATATCGCAAACTCCGTACGTCTCTTCGAGCCCTTATGCGTAACTCTAGCGATTAACGCCTGGCTCTTAGTCTCGTCCGAAAGATTCATCTTATCATAAAGCTTCTCACCGGTGTCCCTGTTGGTCACTTCTATTCCGTATTTGCCGAACTCAGAGTATGGAACCACGATCTTGGTGCCATCTTCCTTAACGAGTTCAACCTTTATGCTCGATAGATCAAGAGGCTTCGCTATATCGGACTTTAGCACTCTCTGACCTGTATATCCGTTCACCTCTGTAGGCTCTAGCATTTTGATATCTGTTATGTCGTTTCCGGTCTTCTTGTCATTCTCAGAAAGCTCTAGAGCGTTATCCACGGATAGCCCAACTCCGCCTGTAGTTAGTGTAGCACCGGAGATTGCATCCATCATCTTCTTGCATTTGTGATGCTCTCCTAGATACTGTCTGATAACTGGCGAAACTAGCTCTGCTCTTCTCGCATCGGTAATTTTGCTCGCATACTCTTTACCTAGAAGCTTCTCCGCCTCCTTGGCATGATCCTTTGCGCCAGCAATCTGGTCGATGTACTTTCTGTATACCTTGAGAATAGCGACATTTCTCTTGCCAGCTTCTCCGCATAGGTATGGTATTACTCGCGATGAGATGCCCATGTAATCGAGTCCTGAGTAGCCCTGACCCTCGACGAATACGATGCTCTCGATGACGTTGTTCTTGATATTGACAACAGTCTTAACTCCGCCTCTAGCCTCATCGAATCCATCACCGAGTCCGATGAACTTTCCGTCCTTAAGCTCTCCTGTTCTCATGAATTCACTGATCTCTTTTTCTACCCTAGCATCTAGATCCATCTCAGGAGTTACCTGCTCTCCTGGATTAACCGTAGGATTAGTACCAGGGTTCACTGGATTTGAGCCAGGGTGTGTGCCTGAGTTTTCACCAGGATTTGTACCAGGATTTACTCCAGGTTTTTCGCCTGGCTTTACATCTGGTTTAGATGGCTTCACGACAGGCTTTGATGGCTCTACGGCTGGCTTCGAAGGCTTTACAGCTGGTGCTGTGCTAGTTCCGTTCTTAGCCACTCGTGAAGTAGCCGCCTGGTTCTGAACTCTGTTATGAGAAATAACTTTTCTTGCTCTCTGGCTATCGCCCGAGCTCCTGTTTAACGCGCTGTTACCGCTTTCCCCGTTGCTATTAGTCTCATAGTCCCCTGCAGTACCCTTATCTTCACTCTCCTGTGGCATATTTTGCTCATCAGCTACATCCGTCTGTTCTTTCTTGTTGGAGACTGTAGATTTCCCAGACTTCTCAGCCCCTCCTCCGAACATAGCGAAAGCGATTCCCCCTGCCACTGCTAGGATGAGTGCGCCGATCAATATCGGCTTTAAGATCGCGTTCTTACCCATTCATTCCTCCTAAAATAATAGTTAGATAGATTGAATTAAAGTTAACCATGACTAACTTTAGTATATCATAGAAGTACATATAATTTTTATCAATCTTTTAAATCACTTGTATTTTATTTGTTTATTTGCAGTAGTCTATAATCTCCATCAGCAGGATTTAAGACTGAATTTATAGCAATTATTCCAATTCTCGCACATAAAAACAGTGGATGCGCTACCCCGCACCCACTGTTCATGAAAGAAAGTACTTTAATGATATGTTGTCAATTTAAATGAATATTATTTCTTTTTCTTCTCCTCTATGACCTTATGCTTTTCTTCATCTCTGGTGTGCTCTATATGTAGAACCATGCCTGTGAGGGCGAAGAGTGCAATAACGTTAGGGATTACCATCAGCTGGTTAAACATATCTGAGAGCTCCCATACAAGGTCATTCGAAGCACAAGTGCCGAGGAATATGAATACAAGCGCAATTGCCGTATAGACCTTTACCGACTTCTCACCAAACATGTAAATCATGTTGATCTTGCCGAACATGTTCCATCCTAGGATAGTCGAGAAGGCGAAGAAGAATAGGCAGATAGCTACGAACATCGGTCCTATCTTATCACCGAAAGCTGATGCAAATGCAGTCTGAGCGAGGTTCGTTTTATCTATGCCCTTAGGAATAACTCCGTCAGCGATAGCACCGTCTTCTGCGTACATGGTCGAAATAACCACTAGCGCGTTGAGCGTTAGGATGACGAATGTATCTACGAATACACCGATCATAGCTACAGTACCCTGCTCATGAGGGTTCTTAACGTGAGCCTGAGCGTGAGCGTGTGGGGTCGAACCCATACCGGCTTCATTCGAGAAAAGCCCTCTCTTAGCTCCCTGCGAGATAGCAGTCTTAAGCGCCATACCGAAGCCGCCGCCGATAATAGCCTGTGGCTCAAACGCATACTTAAAAATCATGCCAAATGTAGCTGGAATGTACTTTATACGCATTATCAACAGAATCAGTCCACCTAATATGAATATAGCTGCCATGATTGGTACGATTTTCTCCGTAACGGAAGCCAGTCTCTTGGTGCCACCTAGGAAGATAAATCCGCAAAGTAAAACCAAAACAACGCCAACTGTCCAACCAGGTACTCCAAATGCTGTGCTAAATGTTGCTCCGATGGAGTTTGACTGTACCATGCAACCGAAGAATCCGAGCGCAAGCGTAATAGCTACTGCAAAGAATCCTGCCAGGAATCTTCCGAAACCGCCTTTGAATGCAGTCCTGATATAGTAAACAGGACCTCCAAGGAATTCACCAGATGGTGCCTTCTGCCTAGTCTCGATAGCGAGCGTAGCTTCTGCGTATATCGTGGCCATCCCGAAGAATGCTATAACCCACATCCAGAAGATAGCACCCGGTCCACCGGTTAAAATAGCACCTGAAGCACCTACGATGTTACCAGTTCCAACCTGAGCCGCAATAGCTGTCGCAAGAGCCTGAAATGAGCTCATGCCGTTATCGTGCTTATGACCTCTTAGGGATATTCCGCCAAAGGTTCTCTTGAATCCCTCTTTGAAATATCTTACCTGGACAAACCTAGTCCTAAACGTATACCATAGTCCAACACCAAGCAACATGAATACCAACACATAGTCTGATAAATAAGCATTTATCTCTTGCACAATCGGAAGCATCTGTTCTCTCCTTTAACTAAATAATTCCTAACTGCTAGTCTTTATGATTCCTAGCGCGATGTACTTTTATAAGTACATCATAAAATTATATTAGCAAAGAGATTTATTTGTGTCAACACATAAATAATTTTTTATTTTATTGTTTTGTATAACAATTCAAAGCCTTTATTTTGTATCGCAATACAACTGAATCCGTTCTAATTCCATGTTATGAGCAAAATCATGTCTTAAGATAAAAGTAACTCGTAAATGAAGTAGAGCGTCCTTCATGATTCCCAACATCATTTAACTTTTTGAACAAAAAAACACGACCAGCATACCGCCAGTCGTGTCTAATCGCTATATTCGATTGTACGAATCGTGTTTTACGCCTGAGCTGCCGCCTTAGCCTTCGCTTCAGCTGCCTTAGCAGCCTTCTCAGCCTCAGCCTTCTTCTTGGCATTGATTGCCATCTTAGCGTGTCTCTCATTGTAGCTGTTGATTGATCCTGTAGGACAAACGCCCATACACATTCCGCAGTTCTTACACTTCTCGTAATCTACAGCTGCGACGTTATTATTAACGTGAATTGCATCGAACTTACATGTCTTCTCACACTTTGCACATCCAATACAACCGTTCGAACACTGCTTGCGAGTAACTCCGCCTTTTTCAGTATTCATACATAGCACATGCACTTCCTTCTTGTAAGGAACCATCTTGATGATAGTCTGTGGGCATGTAACTACGCACTTACCACATGCAACACATGTGTCTCTATTAACCTTAGCAACGCCATCGATGATGCCTATAGAATCGAATTCGCAGACACCTACGCAGTCTCCAAGACCGATACATCCCTGGGAACAAGCTGAGTTGCCGTTAAAGAAGGTCTTAGCACCTGCACATGACTGCATACCCTGCCACTCAAGAATCTTCTTGGAAGCATCGCATGTTCCGTTGCACATTACCTGTGCGATCTGCTTATCAGCGCCGCCTGCAGCACGACCGAGTATGTTAGCGATCTGCTCAGCACAAGAAGCTCCACCTACTGTACAAGCACTGCAGCTTGTTGACTCATCGTTAACTACTGCGTTTGCGTAGTCATCACATCCAGCGAATCCACATCCACCGCAGTTAGCGCCAGGTAGAATCTCTCTTACCTCGGATACTCTCTCATCTACTGGAACGTAGAAAGCGTGTGAAGCGATTACTAGCAAGAGAGAAGCTATGAATCCTGCACAAACTACAAGTACTACTGCTGTTATAATTGCATTCATCTATACCCCTCCTTACTGGAATAATCCTGAGAATCCCATGAATGAAAGCGAGAGGATTGTTGCACTTACGAGTACCATTGGAACTCCCTTAAATGCAGCAGGTACGCCCTCTTCATTCCAGAGCTTCTCTTCACGAACACCTGCAAACAGTACCATCGCAAGGCCGAAACCAACTCCAGCTCCAGCTGTGTAAACGATAGCCTGAATGTATGTGTAGTTATAGTTGATAGCGTTAATTGTCGCACCGAGGATAGCGCAGTTTGTTGTGATCAACGGAAGGTAGATACCGAGCGACTTCTGAAGCGCTGGCATAAACTTCTTCATGAACATCTCAACGAACTGTACTAGAGCCGCGATTACGAGGATAAACACTACAGTCTGTAGATATGCGATATCTAGCTTATTAAGTACCTGTTGGATTGGCCACGTTGTAATTTCCGCAATTACCATTACGAATATTACCGCACCACTCATACCAACCGCCGATTCCATCTTGTTAGAAACTCCGAGGAATGAGCAGATTCCGAGGAACTGCGATAGCAGGAAGTTATTTACAAGAACGATCGACATAAAGATGATAACTAAATTTAACATTATGCCTCAGCTCCTTTCTCCTCTGCTGCAACTTCCTTAGCTTCTGCTAGGTTGCATGAATTGTACATTGGGCATGTGCCACAGCTAAACGATTTCTTCTTGAGAGCCTTGCCATTAGTGAGTACATTTAGTACTGCGATGAGAACTCCGAATACGAAGAAACCACCAGGTGCGAGGTTGAAAAATCCGATTGGCGTGAACCATGAACCGAATACTGTCATACCAAACCACGTTCCTGCTCCGAGTAGCTCTCTGATTGTACCCATTACTGTAAGTGTGAGCGTGAATCCGAGACCCATTCCGATTCCGTCTAGAGCAGAATCAAATACAGTGTTCTTGTTAGCAAACGCCTCAGCTCTTCCGAGGATGATACAGTTTACTACGATTAGAGGAATGAATAGACCTAGCGACTTATAAAGTGCTGGCACGTATGCCTCTAGCAAGAACTGAACTACTGTTACGAATCCAGCAATTACTACGATGTAGCACGGGATTCTTACTTTGTCAGGAATAACCTTACGAAGTAGTGATATTACTACGTTAGCTGCAATCAGTACCGCTGTAGTTGAGAGTCCCATACCAAGACCGTTCGAAGCGGATGAAGATGTAGCTAGTGTAGGGCAGGTACCGATTAGAAGAACCAATACTGGGTTCTCTTTGATGATACCGTTTGTGATGATAGATAATTTACTCTTATTGCTCATTTATTTAGCCCCTCCCATAGCCTTATACTGCTTTAGACCAGCAAAAACAGATTCGTGAATAGCCTGTGAGGAAATCGAAGCTCCAGTGATATACTTAACCTTCGACTTTGAATCCTTGATAGTCTCGCTTCCAAGATCCGATAGTCCCTTGTACTGTCCAAGGTGCTTTGGATCCTGAGCCTTTGTACCGATACCAGGAGTATCTTGAGCACTCATAATCTTAACGTTAGTGATCTTACCCTTGTTGTCGATACCTATCATAGCAGTTAGGGTACCACCATAACTGTTTGAGTTTACAGTCACTACTACACCTGAGCCATTTACAGCCTTGGATGCCTCTGTAACGTATATCTTATTCTTCTGAACTACCACGAGCTTTCCGTCGTAATTCTTGAATTCGCCTTTTGCCTCTGGAATCAGTTCGGACTTAGCCTTGTTCGACTCCTTGAGGTTGTTCTTATCGATGATTGGCTTCGTAACACCGTACGCCATAGCAAGTGCAAATGTAACTACGAAACAAATCAGTACGAGCACGAGGATCGGCGAAATGAAACTTGAAAATGTGCTTTCTTTTTTCTTCATTATTTCGCACCTCCCTTTACATAGCTCTTATACGACCATCTGTTGATAAGTGGTGTACAGATGTTCATAAGTAGAATTGAGAACGAAACACCTTCTGGATAGTTACCCCATAGACGGATAGCCATAGTGATAATTCCGCATCCGATACCGAACATAATCTGACCCTTGGTTAGCTTAGGCGATGTTACATAGTCTGTAGCCATGAAGAATGCACCAAGCATTACACCACCAGCACAGAGGTGGAAGATAGCCATGTTGAAGTCACCCTTGTAGTATGCAAGAGCGATAACAAATACAGTTCCGAGGAATGCACATGGAATTGCTGGGGAAATCACCTTTCTCCAGATTAGGAAAAGTCCTCCAACGAGAAGCGCAAGAGCACTTACTTCACCGAGGGATCCGCCAGTGAATCCTAGGAACATATCCATGTTGGATGGAAGATCAGACTTGCTAGCGCCACCAGCAACGAGTGCTAGAGGTGTAGGTCCTGTTACAGCATCAGTCTTAGCTGCCATTCTTGGAAGTGGCCATGTTGTCATTTGTGCTGCAAACGAGATGAAAAGGAAGATTCTGGCAGTGATTGCCGGGTTAACGAAGTTTCTTCCGATTCCACCGTAGAGCTGTTTAATAACAACGATAGCTACGAAACATCCTATTACTGCCATCCATAGCGGGAAGCTGGATGGAACGTTAAATGCGATTAGTAGACCTGTTACTGCTGCACTGAGATCGCTGATTGTCTGTGGCTTCTTAGCGAGCATGTTGTATATCCATTCGAAGCCTACGCTGGCAACGATACATACAGCTGCAAGCAGCAGAACTCTAGCTCCGAAAATATATGTGCTGGCAACTAGTGCTGGAAGCATTGCAAGCAGAACAGTTCCCATTAATTTGGTAGTATCTTCATCTGTAACAATGTGTGGAGATGTGGATACTATCAGATTGTTATGAAATTTCTTATTATCCATTCTTCTTCGCTGCCTCCTTTACCAAGCCTTTCGCGAGCTTATTGGTAAAGCTCAAAGGTCGTCTTGCAGGACATACATAAGAGCAACTTCCGCACTCCATACACTGCATAACCTTGAACTTATCAAGTGACTCTGCGTCATGTCTCTCGTAGAAATCTGCGTAGAGCATAGGAACGAGCTTGAATGGACATCCGCGATGACAACGACCACAGTTGATACATCCAGTCTCGGTCTTTACAGTAGCTGTCTCCTTGCCGAAGCATAGGAGCGAACCAGTATTCTTAACAGTTGGAGTCTCATCTGAATGAGTTGCACGACCCATCATAGGTCCACCCATCACGATCTTCTTAGGCTCCTGCTTGTATCCACCGCAAAATGCAACTACATCAGCGATGCGTGTTCCGATTGGAACGAATACGTTCTTAGGCTCAGCAACAGCATCTCCATCAACGGTGATTCTTCTCTGAACGAGAGGCATACCTGTTCTGAAGTACTGTCCCAGAATTCCGATTGTCGAAACATTACATAGAATTACACCAAGCTGTGCAGGAAGAACACCAGCATTCATAACCTTACCGGTGGTCTCATATACGAGCACTCGCTCAGCTCCCTTAGGGTATCTCGATTGCAGCTTGAACACCTCGATGTTATCGATACCGTTCTGCTGAATCAGTCTGTTTAAATTTTCGATAGCGTCAGGCTTGTTCTCCTCGACTCCGATGATACCTTTCTCTAGGTTCAAATACTTCATAGTTAGAAGCATACCGTCGAGAACATCCTGTCCATCCTCTACCATAATTCTGTTATCACCTGTGATGAATGGCTCACACTCAGCACCGTTGATAACCAGGGTAGTACATTCGTCTAGATTCTTTGGATCCATCTTGATGCTCGTTGGGAATGAAGCACCTCCTAATCCAACCATACCACTAGCTCTTACTGCCTTGACGAAATCAGCATGACTCTCAATGTGAGGAATCTGAACCTCTTCACTGATTTCCTGCTTCTTATCAGTCTCAATAACGATATGTGTCTCCATCCCGCCCATCGAGGAACGTACTGATGTGATATCAGTAACTGTTCCAGATACGCTGGAATGAATAGGAGCACTAACGAAAGCTTCTGTGTCACCGATCTTCTGACCGACTTTGACATAGTCGCCCTTTGCTACGAGAGGCTGACAAGGAGCACCAATACTCTGCGACATGCAGATTTCAACCACATCTGGAATCGGCATCACTTCGGTCTCACGACCTGCAGTATTCTTGTGATGCTTAACCAAAATGCTTGGTAAATGTTTACCTTGGCTCATCCTTAAGAACCCTTCCTTTCTTAGATTCGTACAAATAATATCCATTGCATGAGAAAAATTATACATCAAAATTCCCTATAAGTCACCTCAAATTTCCTTGAAAAGTACACAATCGCTTTCAACTTTAACTCGTCCCTCTTCATCTACCCCTAGAACCACATGTTGTGCTACTAGTTGGTCTCGGACGTACAAGATAACCGATTTGCTTAGCACTTCACCAGGGCAGGCGATTGGCGTTCCAGGAGGATAAGGGATGATGGACTCGTAGAGAACTCTTCCCTCGGCGCTATATAAAGGAATCTCTTCATAGGTGTCTGGGATTTTGCGCTGCTCTAGCCGCTCTATAAGTGCTGAATCTGATGATGGAGTTCTCAGTTCTGCAATCTTGTCTACCGGCTGTGATGCATTCTTGTTCGCCGCCTGCGCTTCGTTTTTAGCCATCGCCTGCGCTTCGTTTTTAGCTTGCTTATGCGCCACGTCCTGGGCGGCAGACTCGGTTTTAGAGGCAGAGCTTTCCGGTTCCACACCTTGGATTCTGCCGCCATGGTGCGCCGAGAGGTCACGCAGGGCGCTAAGCACATCTTCATAGTCGCCTCTCTCGTTTCCGAGCCCTGTCATCAGCATCACATAATCGCCATGCGTGAGTTCCACCCAGATGTTTCTCTTCTCGAGCTCCTCCGCCAGTTCGGGGCCGCTGAAGCCGAGGGCTGACATTGTGATGCTGACCTTGGTTTCATCAAGGTCGATGCGATCGATGAGCCCGAGGCCGGCGATCTGGGCAGCCTCCTCATAGAAGTATTTGATATCTGCATCCCAGTTCTTGATGAGATTGTAGCCGTCCATCCTGAGTATCTGCTGATTGATATCGAGGCTGCCCATCAGCAGGTAGCTCGGACTCGTAGTCTGCAGCATGCGGAGGAGCTCGCTAATCCGAGAAACATCTGGCCTCTCGGTGCAGATGTTGAGAATTGCGGAGCCCGTAAATGACAGCAGCGTCTTGTGCGTGCTGTCCACCACAATGTCGGCTCCGCAATTCTCTGCCGCACGGTGCGGGAGCCCATCTTCACTGCGCAGGTAATCAAAGAATTTAAGGTGCGCACCGTGCGCTTGATCCACAATCAGAATCCTGCCGTGCAGGTGAACGATGCTGGCAATTCGCTCGATATCTGATAATACACCGTAGTAGTTCGGACTGGTCACCAGCACGGCTTTGATGCCACCGTCTTCAATCAAGGCCGCCTCAATCTTGTCCGGGTCTAATCCGAGCTGAAGCCCAGTTTCGCCATCTATCTCAGGCATTATGTAGACAGGATCTATCCCGCCAAGTCTGAGCGCTCCATATACGGATTTATGGGAATTCCTTCCCATAAGAAGTTTACCTCCTCTTGGAACACTACCTAATATCGAAGCCATGAGCCCTGCACTGCTGCCATTTACAAGGAGCTCCGTATGCTTTGCCCCATAGAGCCCGGCGTAGCCTTCCATCATATCCCTGATTCGTTCTCGTGGCTGCTGCAGCGCATCAGCTCCAGGAATCTCCGTTATATCGTTTCCCACGACGTTCTTGATGAAGTCGCCAAAGCCGTAGATCCCATACAGCGTGCTTCTCCCCTTGTGTCCAGGCATATGAAACGAAATCGGGTGAGTCTCCTTATGATACATAAGGAAGTCTGTCAAGCTGACTCTATCTTTCATCTTTCGGTATCCTCCGTCTCAGGTGGCAGCTGAGGTGTAGCTGCCTTACTCTAGTAAAAAAGCACAACGAACTGATTGCGACCTTACCTGGCCATCTAGTTCCTTGTGCTTATGTCGCATCATATATAATGAGCTCCGCTCGTTTTCCAATCTAAATCTCGATTGGCTAATTTAGTATCTCCTACTTGATCACGTCTCTTCCTACGTAAGGCCTCAGCGCTTCTGGTACTACCACGGTACCATCTTCCTGCTGGAAATTTTCAAGGATAGCAGCTACAGTTCTGCCTACCGCTAGACCGGATCCGTTCAGCGTGTGTACGAATTCCGGCTTTGCCTTTTTCTCTCTTCTGAACCTTATATTAGCTCTTCTAGCCTGATAATCTTCAAAGTTTGAGCAGCTTGAAATCTCAACATAGCGGCCGTAGCTTGGCATCCACACTTCGATATCGTAAGTCATCGCCGCTGAGAATCCGAGATCCCCAGAGCAGAGTCTAACTACTCTGTAAGGAATACCTAGCTTCTGTAGTACTTCCTCCGCATCGTGTGTGAGCTTTTCTAGTTCCTCATAGGAATTCTCAGGATACGCAAGTTTAACCATCTCAACCTTATTGAACTGGTGCTGTCTGATCAGCCCTCTAGTATCGCGTCCAGCTGACCCCGCCTCTTTGCGGAAGCATGGCGTATATGCCGTGTAATAAACAGGCATTTCCTCTGGCTCGATAATCTCATTGGAACGGAGATTAGTAACCGGAACCTCTGCTGTCGGAATCAAGAAAAAATCCTTCGCAGGCACATAGAACATGTCGTCCTCGAACTTAGGCAGCTGTCCTGTCCCTGTCATAGCATCACGGTTAGCCATGAACGGTGGTAAGATTTCAGTATAGCCCTGTTCTTCCGTGTGGAGGTCGAGCATGAAGTTAATCACAGCTCTCTCTAGCCTTGCACCTATGCCCTTGTACACGGTAAAGCGCGAGCCAGAAATCTTGGCTGCACGTTCAAAATCCAGTATGTCTAGAGCTTCTCCGATATCCCAGTGTGCCTTTGGTTCAAATGCGAACTCAGTCGGCTCTCCGAACTTACGAAGCTCGAGATTTTCGCTATCATCCTCTCCGCTTGGAACATCTGGGTGAGGTGTATTAGGGACGTAGAGTAGCGCCTTTCTGAGTTCCTCTTCCACTTCGCTAACCTCTGCATCTAAGGATTTAATCTCTGCACTTAACTCCTTCATCTCTGCAAATAGAACCGAGGTATCCTTACCTTCCTTCTTGAGCTTTGGCACTTCACGCGATACTGTATTCTGCTTGTTTTTAAGCTGTTCAACTTCCGCAAGAAGCTCCCTTCTCTTGGTATCAAACTTTAACACGTTGTCGATGCCAAAGTCACCTTTTCCACGTCTTTCCACATCGGCTTTAACGCTCTCGAAGTTTTCTCTCACTCTTTTGACGTCGAGCATTTCTTAACCCCCATATTATCGTATCTTCCTAAATCTATTAAAATAAGTTCTTAATATAAGTGCTGTACGCACTTCTAAGCTCCTCGATTTTCTCCTGAATAAGCAGCTCATATCTAGACGCCGCATCAAAATCCGCAGAATCAATCGCTTCTCTCGCAAGCGTCAAAATCGATTTGCTATCGATGGAGTCCTTGCCGAGCGCAATGCGCAGGCTGTTGACCCTTCTCCAGTTCATTATATCATAATCAGTCGCTTCGAGCTCATTATGTCTCTTCTTGCAGTTTCTGACAAAATCCATTGAATTAGGCAAAATCCTATCGCGGAACTCCATAACCCACTTCATAGACATCTGTGCACGGTATGACATAATCACATCCTTAGCCGTCTCATCTCCGCCTGTAAGCTTAGCGAGTTCATCTTCGTGTGTGTCAAATGCCTTCAAATTCTCCCATACCGTAGCAGGTGCTTTTCCGAAAAGCTTTTCTCTCTCTCTCTTCGTGAAGCATTCGAAAACGTTGAGCTCACTCCTATATTCCCTGTCCTTTGCTAGATAGAAGTCTTTTTCTCCTGCTTTTTTAGAGATAGATACTGCGAGTTCTGTTGGTGTCTTGCCATTAGAGAGAACCGCCTCAATGCCATCTAGCATAAGCATGAACGACGCTCCCACAACCAGATAAGTGTTGCTATGAGGGTTAGGCGACCTGAGCTCAAACCTTGTAGCCATAGGGTTGTTCTGGTCTCTGACTAATCCGATCAGAACCGTTCTATTTCTAGAAGGTGTTACGCAGTCCTTACCCAGCGAGGTTACGATGCAGACCGGAGCCTCGTATCCTGGCTTTAGCCTTCTAAATGCATCATGCGTCTGTGCCACGAAAGGATTTAAAAGCTCGTAGTTATTTAAAATTCCCATGAGCGCTCCGAATCCAACAGGACTCATATATTCGTTCATTCTATCCTTTGACTCAAATAGATTTACGACCTTTCCCGACTTAAGCCTTGCAGATACACCGAGGTGAGTATGTTCTCCGCTACCTGCAACGCCTGGCATAGGTTTTGCAAGGAATGTTACCTCCAGGTTGTTAGCCCTAAATACATCCCTCACTATGTGCTTAATCTGACCTTCATTATCCCCAGCCTGCACTGGCGATGAGTATTTCCAGTCAATCTCAAGCTGCTCCATGATATGGTCATAGCTTCCAGAATTGCCCATCTTAGCTCTTACTCCGCCGACCTCCTTGTGTCCCATCTCGACACCGAAGCCATAGCGGTCAAGTATCTCGAGCGTCTGCTCAAGAGCTGTATTTACAGGTCCTATAGTCCTCTTCCAGTACTGCTCCTTAAGCTCCTGCGAAGTGGAAAGCTGATCTCTGTCCGCTTTGTCATCTGGGGTTTTTACCCAGAACTCGAGCTCAGTTGCACTAGTTAGGTTAATCTCTTCAATATCGTCTATCGAATTAATGCCGTCTAGGTACTCGACTACATATGGATACTGCTTCAGCATCTCCATGAGTCTTGTCTTGAACTTGCGTATAGAATCCTTGCAGAAAATTCTCGATCCAACCATCCTATCATTGTTGTGTCTTAGGAATGATGGAATCCTCAGTGTACCGACTGGCAAGCCGGTCGCAAAATCCATGTTGCTGAAATTATACTCGACGTACCAATTCACATTCTTATCTGGAAGTATGTCAACTCTGGCATTCGCAAGATTTGCAATCTCAGGTAGCGCTACGCTGGATCCGTCGGTCTGAACACCGTTTTCAAGAAGCTTCTCCATATCATCGATGAATGTCTTGATAGGAATTTTCTCATCCGTAAAATGACCACCAAGGTCAACGCCCGCAAATGACACGAACTTGACCTCCGTATGTGCACGAAGCACATTTGCTACCGCTTCAACTCCATGTTCTTCAGCAGGAATTGTAAAGAGCATCTTTTCCAAATCGAAATTTATCATAACATCTCCTTATCTCGCAAAGTAAAAAGTAATTTGATCCTAGCTTCCTATCCAGCAAGCTGATCGAGATATCCAGACAGCTCATCTAGATACTCGCCATAAGCCTTCCAGTCCCCATTTTTCTGGGCCTTCACGGCATTATCATACGCCTCCTTGGCTTTGCCAATCAGCTCTTTCTGGTTACTGGAGCCACTAGCCCCATCGGAACCTCCTGAAGAATTGCTGCTAACACTGCCCGAATTCCCTGCGCCATCTCCAAATAAACTCTCAAGCGCCTCATCCAGTGTAGATGCGTATGCTATCTTGTCTCCGTAAGCGACTATTACCCTCTTAACCTCAGGTATCGCTTGATTTGAGGCCTCGAGATATACCGGCTCTACGTACATTATAGAATTATTTACAGGAATTATAAACATGTCGCCACGTTTATACGTAGTCCCTGATGAATTCCATAACGAGAACTCCTTGGCAATCTCAGAGTTCTGATCTATCTGCGCTTCAACCTGCATTGGACCGTATACGGTCTTGTTCTTAGGGAACTTATATACAACGAGCTTGCCGTATTCATCTCCGTCATTTCTCGCCATCATGATCGCCGTCATGTTCTGCTTCGACTTAGGAGTGAACGGAATCATATTTATAAACTCTTCACGCTTTTCTCCCGGTAGATTAAATATGAAGAAGCTCGAACTCATCGGTCTCTCTTTTGTGCCATATATCTGATTTGCAACATCCCAGAGATCTTCCTTCTGATAGAAGACCTTGACTTCATTCATATGATACTTGGTGTAAGCACCCGCCTGGATATTGAGGAGCGTCGATGGATACTTAAAATGCTTCTTCAATCCCGAAGGAATCTTATCCTTACCCTTGAATAGCGTCGGGTATATCTTCGCATACGTCTTTGCAATCGGATCCTTATCATCCACAACGTAGTAATTTACATCTCCATTGTAAGCATCAACAACCACCTTGATCGAGTTTCTGATATAATTCGTAGTCCCAATCTGACCCGAATAAGGCTCAGAATACGGATAGTTGCTGCTAGTCGTATACGCATCTATAACCCAGTACAGCCTACCATCCACGATGGTCATGTAAGGGTCCTTCTCATACTCGAGGTACGGCAAAATTTTATTTACCCTCTCAAGAATATTTCTATTGATGATTATCCTCGAATCCGAGTTGATATTCCTTGACACGAGCATCTGCATGCTTCCCTCTCTGATTGAAAACAGCAGTCTGCTTAAAATTCCGAGCTTTATACCTGCCTTGCCCTTGTACTTGGTATACTTGTTGTTATTCCCATCTGGGTAATCGAATTCCTGCTCATCCCCATTGACGATTATATAGTTGTTCGTGAGCTCACCGAAATAGATCTCAGGTCTCTTAATCTTTATTTCAGGAATATTTGACTCAGGTGGAATATTTTTTACGAGCACATCCGGTTGTCCGCTTGAAGTTACGGAGTTAACCTTGGATAGCGCAACCCCATAACCATGAGTGTACTTCAAATGCTTGTTAATCCATGTATCGCTAATCTTGGCTTCGTTAATCTCACGCGCCGACAGATATACCTGCGTTTCAGAACTATTTATATCGTATCTATCCACATCTACATCATTGAAATCGTAATACTGGCGAATACTCTGGGTTTGATTGTAGTAGTCCTTTACAGGCTCATAGTCGTTGATTCTGATGTTACTGATAGTTGGTTTGTTACTAGCTATATCTGCAGCTGTCAGATTGTTCTGTGCTGCAAAAGAATCGACCTTAACCTTGTCTAGACCGTACGCATGATTTGTATATTGGATGTTATTCTTGATGTATTTGCTTTCTTTGTTGATTTCATCTGGAGCAACTATCAGGCTCTGAACACCTACTTTAAGAATAGTTCCGAGGAAAAGCACCCCTATTATGAGCATCGGAACTCTAGCGAGCTTAAGATATTCTTTCTTATGCACGTGCCTTACCAAGCTAATCGCCCCAACTACCGCTAAAATCATAACCAGCAGATATACTTTTTGCGTAATAGCAATATCCGTAAATCCAGCACCATACACCGTTCCAGTATGTGCATGTAAGAGTGTGAACTGCTTTAATACGAAGTGGATTCCTAGCATAACGTAGAAAACAACGCCTAAAATCATCGCCTTACCAGAGGCTAGGCTAAATAGATGGTCCACATTTGACCGATTGACTTCGCGTTTATTCTCTCTATGTTTCTTAGCTTGCTCCTTCGCTTTACCCGTAAATCCTTTTATGACTCTCGCGACATCATCTAAAGGGTCTCTCTTGCCGAACGGAATACTATTATCGGGACGTCCTCTCCTAACTTCATCATCTGCCGAAGCTTCATCTACTGCCTGTGCCTCTTTCGCTGCATCATCTGCTTCAAGATCCTCAAAGACATCCTTCTTGTCGAAAATATCCGGTTTCCTTACCGAAAGCAAAACGGCATAGTAAATTAACGTTACAATAACCACTCCGACAATAACGAATATCGCGATTGAATTAAGCTTAGTTAAAAACTCAAGTTTAAATATATAGAACGAAATATCTAGTCCAAAAATTGGATCCTTTAATCCGAACTTTGAGGAGTTCGCAAACATGAGAAATGATTGCCACGTGCTCGTAGCCGATACAAACGCTGCCACAACTCCGAAAATCACAGATATTACCCACGATAACACGTTTAGCTTGTGCATATCCGGAATTTCGTGTGATTCTATCTTACTAAAATATCCCTTTCTAAGGCTATTTAGATAAACTCGCACCAAAAGCCCTGAAAGCACGAATATTACAATCCCGAGCTTTAACTCTGTTGCAAGCTGCGTCCAAAAGACTCTAGTAAAGCCAAGTTCTCTAAACCACATCCAGTCTGTGAGAAAACCGACACTTCTACCGACTATAACTATCACAAAAATTGCTATAACAAGTAGCTTTCCAAAGACATTCCTTCGCTTACCTTCACCATTAAATGTGTACGTAACTTTTCCTTTTTTCTTATCCTTAGCCATAATTTCTCCAAAAACCACATAATGCAGCGGTAGCCATCAAGCCTGCCGCTGCATATACGTATAAATCACCCTTATAGTAGCAATTCAGAATTATCACCCAGCGATGCGAAATTTGTAAACTTTCCAATCACTTCGCTGATTCGCTGCGCAACACTGCTGTCCGGCGCAAAGTTAAGTATTAGTATCACAACCAATAGCAGAACTAGCAAGATTGCTACGATAACCGCAATTACCGTTAGAACTCCGCCTTTGCGCGACTCTTCATCGTCATCGTCGACTACAGACGGTGCTACACTGCTTGCCTTACTTGCCGTATTAACTGCAGCCTGAGCTGGCGAACTAACTAGAGTTGTCGCAGCAGTAATAGGTTCAGTAACATTAGCGCTATTACTGAGTTCTGATCCTGCATCCTTCTTTGCTGCTTCAAGCTTAGCTGACTCGGCCTTAACTGCAGCTTCGACTGTCTCATGATGGGCTTCAGATGGAGTTTCTTCAGTTTCTTCCTCATCCTGATACTCAGCTAGCACATCCTCCATAAGCGTATAGTCAGCACTGCCATCTTGCAGTTTCTTATATTCCTCATCAAGAAGCTGCTGGAACTCTTCATTCTTACGATAGAGAGTATAGAACTTGTCTATCTTACGAGTTGCCTCCATCCCTGCATCATCAACATCTGTACCAAAGAGATCCTTCTGTAGATCGTCAATCGACATAACCTCTTCTTGATTTAGATCCTCGTTATCCTCTTCCACAGCTGAAGTGTTAGCATCTGCTACATCTTCTGCAGAGAACAGCATATCAGCCTCTTCATCTGGTTCATCATCAATTGTATCGAATCCTAAAGCAGCCAATTCTGCCTCTAAGCTAGTTAAATCAGAGCGAGCCCCTGTCTCTGTAGCATTTGCTTCAGTCTCCGCCTCAGCCTTCACCTGTACAGGCTCCTGCACTAGTTCTTCGGCCGAAACAACTTCTCTTGCTGGCAGTTCAACTGTTTCTGAAGTGTCTTTGCCGAGAAGTTCTGCTAGACGCTTCTGCAGGTTTGCAATTTCACTTTCTATAGCCTTTGCAGCTGCTAGCTCAGCATCCTCAGCCTTTTCAGCAGGTGCTGAAGCTACCTCTACGGTTTCTGATGCTGCATTTACGGGCTCTGCCAGTGATGGTTTTGAAGCTATTTCTGCAGTTGGTTCTGAAACTGGCTCCGCAGCAACTTCTGTAGCTACTGGCTCCTCTTGCTCTTTTGGTTCAGTCGAAGTTTCCGAAACTGCTGCAACTGCTTCTGTAGCTGCATCATCACTAGTATCATGCGAATCAACTGCTTCAGCAGTCTCTAATGCCACCGGCTTATCAGCCTTTTCTGTCTCTTCATCCATGTATAGTTCAGAGTAGTTGACAGGCTCCTCATAAGGAACATCTATGTCATCATTACCGAATGCGAAATCATCTGCTTCTGCTGTAGATTCAGTTTCAGGTTCAAGTTCGTAGTCCGTCTCTGGCTCTTTGTTATCATCTGTAAGCTCATCGTACGAGAATGTCTCTGGCTCATCATCGTCATCCTCATCATCGAGATCAAATTCCTCAGCTTCAGCGCGTTCCTGTGCACGCGAAACCCTGCTTGGCTTCACGTAGTCGAGATACTGGCTTACAGTCTCCTCATCTTCATCTGTATCTTCAATATCAATATCAAAGTTGAATAAATCATCGTCTGATTTGTCTGCATGAACATCTTCTTTATCAGCGTCCTCATGGTTACCGATAAATGCAGAAAGCTCTGTCTCAAATTCATCTTCTGGAAGCTTAAACTCGTCCCTAGTGTCAGCTGCGGACACATGAACCATATCATCAACGAAGTTATGTGGTGGCTCTGCTTGGAACACTTCCTCGTGCGACTTGCGGCGAGCACTTAGATACTCATCAAAATCCGCAGAAGCTGCATCTAGTCTATGCGAAACTTCCTTCTCATCCATCTCGCTTGCCTGCTTCTCCAGTTCAGCAACGATATCGTCCTTGAGTTCTGTGTATCCCTGAGTGTGCTCCCTTTCTTCATTAGGTAGAATAGAATCACTAAAATCAGAGTCAGCCGAAACGGATGCTTCTTCAGCTTCCTTCGCAGCCTTCTCTCGCTCTTCTTTTTCCTGCTTCATGACCTCTATGAAGTTCATAGTGCGTCCGTGACCAGATGCCGGAGCAGCTGCGGAATCACGCTTTAGAATTTCCTCGAGGGAATCCGGCTCCTCAGCCTTATGCGCAGGCTCAGCAGTATTGTGCCTATCCCGATCATTATTAACTGAACTGAACGACTGTGTTACGGTTTCAGCTTCCTCATCGTCAATCCCAGTTGTCTCCCAAGGGGATCTGATTTTCTTAGTAGGTTTCTTATGGCTCTCCTCAATTACAGAGCTCCAATCGAAAGAAACCGAACTTGTTTTCTTCTTAGGCTCCTTAATCTCTAAATCCTCGGATCCGAAATTAAAGTCGAACTTCGTAGAAGATTCTCTCTTGTCCATCATATTTCCTTCTCTATTCGACGAACTAAACGCTGTATGTTCGTGTACTGATGGTTCTGCATCAAGGCTCAATCTTGCACCACATACACTGCAAAATTTAGCGCCTTCTGTTACTTCATTGCCACAATTGCTACAGAACATTGTTACCTCCCAAATCCACTAAAAACACTCGAGCGAGAAACTCGCTTTTGTGCTGGTTGTCAATCTTCTATAAAGATTCATTGGAAATTATACAACAAGGATAAGTTAATAGCAAGATTTCGCTTGCGATTAGTGGAATTCGCGCAATAAATACATAATTTTATACAAAATTATCGTCATTTTGTACTATCTTTTCCGCCTTTTTTATGATAACATTATCCGTCAAGAGGCACGCGCAACATCAATAGATAGGAATTAGTCCCACCCGTGTTCCTATTTATTGTGGAAATATTGTATTTCCTGCACCTGTTTTAAATCGCGCTGCTTCTTTTTTTATTGTATCATGATTGATTTTGCTAAGGTTTAGTTATTGTGATGAATTGAAATGTTTTTAACGTATTTTATAAATACATTTGTGTATGAACGATAAGATATAAGCAAATAAAATTGCTTATGCACATCACACGCCCTATCTGAATGCATGCGCAACTAAACGCTTAAATTAAATTCTAATTTAATTCGATTTATTTCAAACTTTTTCTTGACTGCCTTATAAATCAATGCTAGACTATATAAGCTGTTAAGCAAACAACCTAATATGTGTGATTAGCTCAGCTGGCAGAGCACCTGACTCTTAATCAGGGTGTCCAGGGTTCGAACCCCTGATCACGCACCACGTAAAACATCGTAATTCCAACGAGTTACGGTGTTTTTCTTTATTGTTAGAGTTTACCCTTATTGTCGATATTACCACCTAATACCACATGTCGGTGTGGTACAAAGTGTGGTATTTTTTTCATCATATTTGAGATAATAAAAAAGAGAGGGCATAGCCCTCCCTCGTATATCTATTCTCCTCATCTGCTCTATTAATACGTAAATATCAGCTACACAACGCTAATAGCTCCGTCTTTGTCTGCTTTAATGTCTACCGTTCCATCAGTGATAAGAGTTCCGTCTTTGACAGCAAAGACAGCATTATCGCCCATAACTAATCCTTTTTCAACTCTACTGCCATTATTGTTATAGAACTGCCACTCGTTATCAGTTTTTACCCAACCAACCTGCATAGCTCCATCAGAGTTAAAGTAGTAATTTTTGCCCGATATCGCATGCATACCATTTATATAGGCACTTCCGTCGTTAGGTTCTAAATAATACCATTTATCACTAATTGACAGCCACCCTGTGTGCATCTTGCAGCTGCTATCAAAGTAGTACCACTTGTCTTTGATTTGTTGCCATCCAGTAACCGCATAACCCGAGCTATCAAAGTAATACCACGCACCATCTAACTGCGCCCAGGTTGATTTATAGTAGTTACCTTCTTTAGTTCTATACCACCAACCCTTGGAGTCTTGTATCCATCCTACAGTTGGAGTGGTCGAGTAATCTGGCCTATAAATATTTCTGATGTTCTTTGCATATCTGATTCTTATAGCTACTCTTGAACCGCTTGTATTTCCCTCGAGCGTTGTAAGTGTGCCATTCGCATTTCTCTTTATAACAAATCCTATGTGGTCTCTAGAACCACTTCCAGAATTGTTTCCCTTACCGCTCCAACAGAATATCACGATGTCGCCAGCTTGAGCTTCTGATAGGTTTACCCACTTCAGATTTTTACTACACCAAATCTGCGCATTTGCAACGTTGTTATTCTTTTCCCATTTAATTCCTAAGTGGGAGAGTACGTATGACACAAAGACTGCGCACCACGCCCATCCTCTGTACGAGGATGAGCCATAGTACCAATCTGCGAATGTCGCAGATCCTTGTCCGAGGAATTTTCTAGCATACTCTATAACTTTGTTCCCATTCATCTTACACCTCCTTGTCTGTTGGCGCGTCTGATGGATCGTGTTCCTCTTGTAATATTGCTGTAAATCCTGGTGTATGTTCTCCGCCAATCTCGCCTCTAGGCTTTTTGTAAGTCATAGCTAGGTCACTATCTCCTATGCCTTTTGTCGTAGGATCTGTAATAACCCCAAGCATACTCAAAAGTCCTAGTATAGCTGTTACAATCTTAGTAACATCTGTCTGAGGAATAGGAAGCTTAATTCCTAGTGTTTCACAAATCATGTACCCTGTGGTTACTGCTGCACCAAGGAACATAGCTACCCATTTACCATTCCGGAATCTAATCCTCCAATTTATCTTCATTTCCTACTTCTCCTTCCTGTTTTCCAGATAACCGATTCGTTTTTCATGTTCGTTTAATCGGCTATCGTGTTCATTGTGTTTCGTCCACATGCGTGCATGTGATTCCTGATCATGAGCTTCTTGAGCCTTTACATCATCTTCAATCTTCGAAATATTTTTACTAAGTATTTCAACTTGAACTGTAAATGCTGATACGGATTTATCCAGCTTATTTATCGGTTCGCTTACTAACTTGCTAAGGCTATAAATCAAACCTGCTAATGTTGATAATCCTAATATGATTGTTCCTAATGCTTCTGGTGACATTTCAAACCTCCTTTCTTTGACCATTAAAAAAACTGGGCTTATAACCCAGTCTTATTAGCTATTTTTATTGGTACAAAACATTAATCTCAAAGACCTGCTTTTGCAGTCCTGTCACTCTTCCGTTGACTGCAATTTCAACAGTTTTCTTCGAGCTATCCCAAGAATAACCATAAAATACCGCTGTCCATATATCATCAGCGCCAGCCTTATGTAAAGGATGTACTTGTGCTAGCAGTACCTCACTATCTTGTGGAATTCCTAGCTCCGCCATAGATATCGACGACATTGCTACACCACCGTTAGTCGCTATTGTTACGCTTTTGTTTGCAACTTTCAGCTGTAGTAAACCATTACCCCCACCATTAACTTTGCCTATTGCCATTATTACGTATCCTCCTTCTGATTAAACGGTAACTTCTTTTGTTAGCCTTATTACTGGGATTGTAATATTGCCAAATGTATTTTTTGAAACATACACTCTTACAAACCCTGATCGCGTCTCACAAATTTCATAAACTAGATCACTTTTCCCTGATTCTAAATAAATATCTGGGATGTGTTCTTCTGTACAGCGATTAATAGGTATATCAATTCTAAAAGGATATTTAGCATACGTATTATCTTCAACAGCAACAGAGCCGTATATTTTGACATCTGTTTCAATTGTTATCATTTTAGACATGCTATTTCGTAGTTTTCCTGCAGTGGTTCCATCTATAGCTGAACTTAGTAGATTCTTAATCTCATCGATTGCTAAATCCATTACTCTTGTTGTAGTGATACCACATAAGTTGTAATTTAGGCGCGTATCTGTAATGCGCTGTGCAGATATTGCATTTGTACCCCTAGCTACAAAGATTTCAGCTACACACAACTCATATGTGCTGCTGTTTCTTGTCAACTCAGGAGCCGATGGATTCGCAGATGGAGTCCCTTTAAGGATATACCAATCCGTTGCTCTTACATCAAGGGCATCATTATGCCTAACAATAACTCTATCTATCCTATCCAAACTTTCATCTGCTGCCTGAATTGCAAGGGTCCTACTCTCAGTGGATAAGCCTCCTGAGTGAGGGTCGTCATCGTAACAAAAAATTCCTCTAATTCTGCCCATACCAGGACTCACCATAACTGACATCCCTACTCCCGGAGTAGTTTCCCATCCACCTGGATATACTCCATCTGTCCAGTTTGCGAATGCCTCAATTCTATGGTCACTCGCTCCAGTCAAACGGTCCCAAGGAGGGTTTGCCGATTGGTCATATATTGATTGATAAGGAAATGCTCTCATATCTCACCTCTTCATTTCTTCTCTTTAACGTTTAACTCTTTTATGCCCCAGTGTTATAGTATAGGTCTGTGTATTCTTTTCCCAAACCTCATGAACTTCTATAATCTGGGCCTCATATGTAATCCCCACTTCTGGGATTTCCACCAACACAATATCTCCAAGATCGTAATCTATTAGATATCGACAACCTGCTATCTGTAGTGGTGTAACTTCTATATCTCTAATTACATAATGATTTAAAAGTTCAAGCTGACACATCTGCACAATTTGCGCTTTAATTTTAGATTTGTTAGATGCTGTAATATCAAGTCCTTCAGGCATAGAGAAGTCCATTGACATCTCTTTCTGTTTAAACCTATCCTCAACTTTAAGAGTGCTTATAAAAGAATCTGTCTCATAGTATTTGCCACCTACATAGGAAGTTCCACTGTACCCTTCTTTTACAACATCATCTGGGATTTCTACATACCCTGTACATTTATGCTTATAAACCGACATGTCTTGGGAATAGATAATCTCTTTTGCATTGCCGATACCCTTTGAAAATCTTATTCCAGTCTCACGCGGCTTTACAAACTTAATTTCCCAGCCACCATTCCAGTTGATCTGAAATGATTCCTGGTCAAGAGCCAAGATTCGATACATCTCCACTCCAACGTCAAGACAGCGTGTCATTACTTCATCTCTCTGCTTCATAGACTCACTATCGTTTGCTTCCTTAATACCTTTACCATTTAAGTACGTCATGAGCTGGTCATTCATGCGTTTTGATGCAACAATTGTCATTCCATGACCCGTCGTAGCATCATTGGCCATATCCTCTGCAAACTTGCCTTCCGTTGTAACATATCGACCATTTGGATCAGATTTGTACGAGGGCTTGTATACAATACCAACCTCTCTGCGACCTTCGGCCATTATGTAAGCAGCTTCAATATAATGCTTTGACTGCTGATAGAGCGTAAACCCTCCGGGTTCTGTATTGTTCCTATCCCATAGAAGTTGTATATACTTTAGTTCTCCTATGCGGTTCATATTTTCGTCAAATGCAAATACTTTCATAGCTACATATCTCCGTTATACAACTTATGATAATTGACAGTACCAAACATCTCCTTGTTGCTGACTAACACGTTATCACCCGTCTTTAACATAGGTTCACCAAGCACAATCATATCCTTCAGCACATTCTTACCATCTAGTTGATAAACTCCATTTTCGGAATCTATAAATAGAGACTCTCCTGAACCGACAGTTCCGTTGTATTTGATAAGCGCATCATTGATTTTCACTTCAGGATTATCAACTGCACCGTGAATTGTGATTGTAAATAGTGCCGGCGCATCTCCGTCGTTATATACGTAAACTGTTTTATTTACGTTGATTCTCTCAAATACAGTATATGCATTAGCCGGTAGATTTTGATTCGGTTCAATAAATGCATACGGATAATGCCAGAGTGCAGATTGGGTGTAAAAGTTTCTTACAGTATCATCAAGTGACTTCCAATATGGATCAGCTGCATAAAAAGTAATCTCAACCTCTTCATGAGAATATAAATCCTCTGTATGCTTAGGAGTCAGTAATTCAGCATCTAGGTAAACCTCTCTGCCATTAAAATACGACTCCACTCTGAATTTATGAAGCACATTAAAAAAAAACTCCATAAATCTTCGTGAAGCCGTTATCCCTGTATGACTTGTAATTTTATATTTCAGAGTCCTACCTTTAACTCTTTCTCCTGAATGCCAATCACCATATCCACTTCCTTTCGCATCGTAGTAGTGTTCAACTTCTACGTTACTTGTACCAGTCTTACTGAGCAGTTCGTAATCTTCTGCACCATCTCCTATATTCATGATGGCGCCATCGTCTCTGATAAACTTCAAAAATATCATTTATGCATCCACCTCCAATCCCAAACGAGCTAATTCAGCCAATCTGTCACGAGCATCTGCAGGTGTGTAAACTCTTTCATGGAAGTTAATCTCTTGCGTTATTGGTCTAGCATTAATCTGTTCAACCTTGTCTATGAGTTTATCGAGTAATCCTCGTTCTTTTGACTGCATCATAATTGAGGTCCTAGCTTGCACTGGAAGCGTTGTTCCTTTCGCAGCAATAGGAATGTTAATTTGCTTTTTTACACCAAGTCCTATGGTGACAGGATCAACCTTCATAGCAGCCACTGTATTATTAGCTACTTGTCTAGCTTTCTTATACAGAGCCTTTGACTCGCGCATCATGCCAACTCCCACACCTTGCGTGATTGGTGCTCCGACAAGCCTTGCCGTTTTCCTTGATGGAGAACGAGACTCTATTGCTTTTTTCATATTATCGACAACTGCATTCGCTATCGCTATACCTGCAGCAATAACCTGTGCTTTTGCTGCAAGTATGCCGGATTTAATACCTGTACCTGCGTTGTATCCGACGCCATAAAATGAAACACTACCAGCACTTGATCGCGCTGCATTCATGAGGGATGACATAGCAGATGAAATTGTACCTCTCCATCCATGAGGAGAACTTGATAGCTGAGATAATCTAGGAGCAAATGCGCCTTTAAGATTTGCTCCTCCTGCAGCGTTGTTTGCAGCAGATACCAAACTATTCATTGCAGCTTTAATTCCACCAGCATAATTTTTAGGAGACTCTGATAATTTATCAAGCTGATCATCAATAGATATATCTGATTCCTTGATGCCCTCTTGTACGCCGCCCATCATATCCTTAGTTGCAGCTTTCATCTTTCCACGATTACCTTTGACTCTCGCAGTCTGTTCTCCCAGCTTAGAATCTATAGCAGCTAGCTCTTTTTGTTTAGCTTCTGCAGCAGCCTTTACGTTATCTGATCCAGTCTTCTTATATAGCTTATTCAATGCCTTAAGCTCTTCAGCTGTATCTTGCCTTTGCTTTCGAAGTTGTTTCTTGTTCTTTTTGTTGATATCAGCCATCGCTTGAGCATGACCATCAAGTACTGCATTAATCTTGGAGTAATTACCTTTTTCAAACTCAGCAAGTGCTTGTTCATATCTGGTAATATCCTTATTGTATTTGTTAACTTGGGCTGCCGCCTTGCTTTTGGCCTTTATGAGCTTTGTCTGTTTCTCTTCGTATTCGCTTACCTGCCTTGCAGACATCCTATTAATTTCGGCTTGAGATTTGGTATGCTTATCAAGCTCTCTGCTAGCTTTGGTGTATGCCTCTGTCGATTTACGAATATTTCTCTGTGCAGTCTTATACGATTCCTCATATGCATCAAGCACAATTTGAGCTCTTTTCTTAACAAGGTAGTTATCTATGGCCTGGCTAAGCTCACCATAGTTCTTAATTACTCCATTCTGCATGCTGATTTCAGCACCTTGGGATTGCAATATCGATACAATAGCAGCAGCTCTGCCTTCATAGCCTTTTTTAACACGTCCGGATGCATCCACGATACCATCAAGCTCTCTCTTGAGATTAATAGCATTTTCTACTTCCGCGCCTTTTTGAACCATATCATTTGCAGCGGCTTTTCTTTGGCTGTTATACGCCTTCTCCGCTTCTTCGTTAGCCTTAGCAAGTTTAAGAACTGCACTGTAATCCTTATCCGCTTCCAAAGCGTGTGCCTGCATCGTCTTCTTTGCCAGCTCCACTGCTGTTACAAACGCCAGTACACCAACTACTATAGCTACATAAGGGTTGATTCCGGCCATTACAGCTTGCGCTCTACCTAGAGCAAGAGTTTTTGCTTCTGCAATTGTAAGCTTCTGAGTCAACAATCCAACCACTACACCAACACCGGATATTTCCGCCTTTGTGCCTTTCAAGCTCAACCGCGCAATAGCCGCCATCTCAATTTTGTATTTCTTTGCTTCTAGCAGTCCTCTACTCCAAAGACCAGCTAGTGCACCAGCGCCAGAAGTTACTCTTGGTGCTACATATAAACCTGCAATAAGAGGAGATACTATCTTGAGAACATCAATAAGTGTTCTTACTCCAGCTACAGTCTTTTTTACGTTGAATTTATCCACGAATTTGATAGCGTTAGGAAGAAGCGATGACTTAATTATGTTGCTTACGCTCTCCATTGCTTCGCCAAGTTTCGCGTGGACATTATCCTTTAGGGTCGACCAAAGACCGATTACAGTTTTTGACTGTGTTTTCATGGCATCATTAAACTGACCACCTGCAGATGTTGCTGTCTTCATAGCATCCGCTACCATATCAAAGGTGATTTGACCTTTTGCCATTTCATCCTTCAGCTGAGCCATACTCTTTCCGGTCTTCTTGGATATGATAGTAAGCGGGTTAAAGCCTGCATTAATCATCTGTAGTAAATCTTGCCCCATTAGACGACCCTGTGACTTAACCTGGCCAAATACCAGAGCCAATGCCGAGAACTTCTCCTTGTTACCAAGGGATATGTCTCCAAGCATTTTGAGGTCACCTTCTATCAGATTGACATTCTCTCCAAAAGCAAGGAGCGTTTGGGATGCATTAGCCAAATCTGTCATTTCAAAGGGTGTTTCTGCAGCGAACTTTTTAAGCATTTGCATGTGCTTTGTAGCTTCCTTTGTGCTACCAAGCATTGTTTTGAAAGACTGATAGTACTGCTCCATTTGAGCGTTATACTTAACACCGGATACCATAGCAGCTGTAATAGCTGTTCCCATAGCTATAGCTCCGCGTTTTGCATATTTTGCAAGCTGATCTGTAAGCTTACCTCCCATGCCACCTATCTTTTTAGCGCCCTTATTAAAGCCACCTGAGTCGAGCTTTGTATTGAACATCAGATATCCTGCATATTCTTGAGCCATAACTAACCATTCCCTTCTTTAAGTAATTTATTGAATCTATCTACAGCGTTTTGTTCCTCTTTTGACCTTTGAACCTTAAGCTCTGCAATATCTGCATTTTCCGCCCACCAATCAATATCACTTTCTGTTTGCTTACCCTTTTGTTTCAGCAAACGTTGAGATACTATCGTTGTGAAACTGGATTCGCCAACTTCTGAAAAGGCCGATAGAAAGTCCCACCAATGAAAAAAGGCTTTTCCACGAACGGAAAACCCCACGGTTTTATCTACTGCCGCTATTATGAATCTCAAATCCTGATTCCATGAATATAGTCTTCTTTGACTGCCGGCAGAAGATGTTTGATTCAGCTCTCCACCATTTAGAAACCACACTGTTTTCTCTAGTGCTTCTTGTAAATAAACTCCTGGAATTACTGTATCTTTGAAGATTACCTTCATTGCTATAAAAAGCTTTTCACTATCTGTCAGTTCAGGATCTTCAAACATCTGCATCAAGCGGATACCAGCTCTATAATCACTCCTGATAGAATATTCCTTTTCTCCTAGCTTAATGCTATTCGGCAGAGTCAGCATTCTCTTCTTCTGCCTCTTCAGTAGCATCAATTACTTCTTCATCTCTAGGTAAATCCTCTACTATTTCAGAACAAACCTTGTCGATTCTATCAGATCTAGTTTGAATTTCCTTCTCAAAGATAGGATACAAAGCCATGAGCATTGCTATCATGATGTACTCCCCATCACTATTAATTGCAACGGAGGATGTGTCTCCAAAAACAATTTGAGCCTGTCCTTCACCAAAAATACTATCAAAAGAACCTCTGAACCAACTGTCTATATCATCCATAAGGTCTGCAGTTTGAGATGTAAATTCAGCTTCAGTAATATCTCCTGACTCCTCAATACCTTCTGCCCTCTTTGAAAAATCTTTCATCTTTTCTTCCGCTTCATCAACCAGTCTCAAAAAGCCTTTAAGTACTTTCTGATCTGTAGGATTAAACGAAAACTTTCGGGATGGATCACCCTGCACATACAGGGTGATTGTCCCGGTATCAAAATTCAAATTTGTACCAGCCATGACCTATTATCCTTTCTTATCCTTATAGAGTCTTTGTGAATTTCTTTGTCGTAGGATTAAATTTACCCTTCTCATTCACATTAGTGTAGTGCAGCTCGTAAGGAATCTGGAAAGCATCCGTGTTGCCTCCAAGAGACTTAACCTCCACGATTACCCCCTTCTTGATTGCCGGATATTCAGATGATTCCGGTTCAGCAAATAGGTCTACGTCTATTACGTGTGTCTCGCAGTCACCATGTGTCTTGAGACCATCAGCAATTCCTTTTAGGAATGCAAAGGTCTTTGTCCCCTTATCTGCCTTATAGGGTGAAACAGACATACTTGGAGAATAACCGTCTACCGCCGTACTGTTCTTACCAAGAACATTTTTGGTCTTGCTGACATTGGCATTGAGCTCTTCAGTCAATGTATCGTTATCTTCTCCAATTGCCTCGTAGTCCAAGTTAGTCCCACCTGCATCCGGAATTCCTAAAAACGTCTGCCATAGTTCTCTTTTAATTACATTGCTCATATTGTCCTCCTATTTTCTCTTATTGATTGTTAGTATTAACTCTACTTGATATACTCCTGCACCACTTTCCTCGATGTCATATAGCATATGATTTGATGGAACTAGATTGACTGCTTCATACTTACCTGGTAATTCAGGAAGGAGTCCTTCATCAATCTTTGTTTCAATCCATTCTGAAAGAGACTCCAAAAAGTCATACATATCTTCTCTCGCAGAATTATCTACGGCCAAATCCTTTGCGAAAAAAATATATGAATTTTCATAAGTCTTATTCCCAAGAACATCCGTTCTCGTTCTAGAATTACCTGTTGGTGCAAGTGCGGAAGTTCCACCTTTTACACCTCTCTTTCCCGGTGTATAGTCCGTTTCCATCTCTGACATATTTATAAGCTGCATTCCATCATACTTGGCTAAATAATCTTGTACGCTTTTAATGATACTCATTAGTTTTATCCCCTCGTTATTGCAGCAGCTCCGGATAGTATGCTGTGTAGATGTTGCCTCTTCATTCGTTCGAACCACTTAGGTCCTCTCCTAGGTGCTCCGTGATACTGCATATTGCGGTTTGTAAGCTTCTTAGGTGCTTTCCCAACCATCAGCCTGCCATAATAGTGATATCTAGCATATGGTGCGTTATACACTACTTCACCCTCACCTGGTACAGTTCCTAGTATGCCGGACTTATCTAACATACCCGAGCGAAATGGAACCATTGGGCTGCATAACCTAATTACTTCATGGTCAATAAACTTTTGAGCTTTATCAAAGCTTTTGCCCCATAGATTTCCAAATCCTGGATTCCACTTTAGCTCCGCAGTGCCATTCTTAGTTACAACAATGCACCCCCGCGGTGTTTCTATTTTGTTTGTCATCTTGCAACCACCTCTATATGCTTCTGCCCATCGCCAAAATCAAAATTTTCAGCCGATGTGACGAGAAATGCGTTCTTGTGATATAAGATATCGTTTGCCTTATTTATGGCTGTTACAGGTGAAATTCCATCGTATATGATGTCACCTTTTTCTATGATTACATCATTGATAGATGTAAGTGGTATATATGCAATCAGTTTAGATGAGGATTCAACACCATGCTTTCTGATTGTTTCTCCCTCAATCTTCTCTACATGCACATCATTCACCACTCTAGTCAGCCACTTATTATCTTCCACCTTGTGATAAATCGTTACAGTTTGTGTGAACATGTTCACGCCCACTCAACTCCCTTCCGATATTCGGATAGATAAAGCATGGCTGCATTAAGAAGCCTATCTTTATCAGATACACTATTCACGCTGTAGTGCTTTGACCATGACCCCACAGTCTGACTCTCCAGCACCCCCTGATCTACGGTCTGCTTTGCCTCTGCAACAGCGCATATACCATGCTTATAATCATCTGCTTCAACACTAAATCCTACGAAATGCTTTCGAATATAAGCACTGGCGAAAGCTTCACGCCCCCGCCAGTCTTCCTCAGATATTGCCTTGCCGCAGAATTCGTCCGTGTAAAACTTATATTCAACCATTAAGGCCTCCTTGCTTATCCAAGCACTCTTGTCGCAAGTTCAGGATAAATTGCTGTGTAACCGTAGAGCACATCCATTGACAGCATCTCCTTCTTCTTCGTCATGTCATAACCTCTTACTACACGAAGAGAGATTCCGTTGTAGCTAGTTACGTAACTCTCAACTCCTGCTGGTGCCTGAAGTGGTCTTGTTACATACGCAAAAGCCATAGGGTTAAATGCAAGGTTTGCAGTATGGCTCTTAAGCACTTCAGCCTGCACACCCGCATTAGCTGTAATCTCTGGAGCTACACTAACGCGAATATCGGTCCCTGAAACTGAGACATCCTCTGTAACAGCATACTGCTTTCCAACAATAGTGATAATATCTCCCTTAACGAGGGTTCCTGTAAGTCCTGTTCCTGTAAGTACAACCTCGTTAGACTTTACAACCTGTGTCTTAACAGTAATGTTACCGCTAGTTACCTTGAGTGTACCTGCAGTATGTTTTCTCACAGCCTGGGACATGTAGTTATCAAGTCCCATTACTCTACCGATTGAGCCCTCTCTGAGAGCACTGGTAGAACCTGACTTCTCAGCATTAACGATTGCTGGGACAGTGGAGAATGCAGCATCAGCTTCAGCATCCCATACTCCAACTCTTCCAGCAACTGGCACGAGCTGCTTATTAAGCTGCTTTCTTACATTTGCAAGATCCGTCAGTTCAGTTGGCGTCGTACCTGCCTTTCCCACAGCTGTAGGAATGAACTTATATAGATCTAGTCCATCATTGTTAATCTTCTCTGCAAGAGCGACTGCTGCTGGTTCAAGAAATAGTCTGTTTAGGTCATCTACGTTAGTAGCTCTCTGTATTGCGCTAAACTCCACATCTACTGTAGCTAGCTTGTCTAGTTTAACCTCTACAGATTCCTCCTCGATTCCCTGTGGCTTAACTCCCTGCGCCTCATTGAATTCCTCTGCAATGAGTTTTACAGGCTTCTTGACCTGAATCTTGGTTCCAAGTCCTGGCACAAAATCATTTGAGAAATCTCTGTGCACTAGGTTAGGGAACACTAGATTGTTCACTAGTCTAGGCAGTGTCTGTCTTGCGATATTTTTTACTTCAAGAAAATTGTTTGGCATAATTCTTACTTCCTTTCGTTTTCTTCGAGTCTTTTGTAATACTCTTCATCTGATAGTTTGTCGAGATCAGGCTCTGCTCCGCCTCCGTGATTTCCACCACTCGAGAACCCTCCTGCTCCGCCAGTTACACCATCGTCACCATCATCCTTTTTAAACAATGCGGGTGATGCTTCCATCATTGGCTTTAGGATGTCAGATAGACCAATAGGGTTACCCTGACTATCAAAAGCAAACTTATCGATGCCACCATGTTTATACATGATGTAATCAGGATCCAGTGCCCCTTGACCTCTTAGTGCATCCTTTAAGGCGTATTCCTTTTGTAGGTCGCTAGTCTTCTTTTTCTCTGCTGCAATATCAGCATCATACTTATCCTGCCATTCCTTGGCATCATTACGCAGCTTGTCAACATCGACCCCATCGAACTTATCGACCTTCTCTTTCAGACCCTTGATAGTCTGATCAGCAATATCAAGTTCTTTCTGTTTGTCCTGTGCTGTCTTATCCTGTGCTGCTTTAATGTCTTTGCCATTTTCTGCAAGGATGTTTTCGACGGTATCTTTCAGCTTTTCATCAGATACTCCAGCTTCCTTCAAAACTTTCTCGATCTCTTCTCTTTTCATTGTGTCCTCCATTCTTTTATCCGCTACGCCATCTTTTACGGCAGGCGACGCCGATGCGGCTCACATTTTACGCCGATGAGCAGGCGAGTAATAAAATTCAGTCAGTTTTACGCCTTGACTGGGCGAATATAAAAAACAGAGGTGCGCACCCTCTGCAATTTATCTAATGTTATAAGCACCCTGCCTCTTCAAATGCTTTTTGTAGTTTTGGAGCTTGGGAGTTTCTTTTCCTATTTGCCCCTTGATGCTATATTCTGTCCCAAGTATATTTACTTTGTCTTTTAATTCTAAAGATTCCATTATCTCTCCTTTTCTTTGCATGCAAAAAGCAGACCGCTTGGTCTGCTTTAAAATTCAACTATTACTTAACGTTTTGAGTCTATTACTCCTCTTTAACTTTTCTATCATCATAATCATCACATGCATCTAAAACGCGATCATATATCAATTGTGCACCTTCACCAATCTCGTTATAGAACTCCATCTTTTTATCAAAACCATAGCATAGAATCATGTCATCAAGAGCATCAAGGTATTTCCTAATATCAGTACGTTCCAATTTAATTGCTGCTAGCTCAGACCATTCATCTACATATGGTTTTAAAAATTCTTGTTCTTCACCACTTATTTTTACAACAATCATATCCCTCTATCCTTTCTGTTAGTTTGTACAAGCATACCAGTTTTAGGATTATATGTAACTTGGCATCCTGAGCCTATCAACATTATAGTGTCTTTATGACGTTCGGACTTTTTCTCTTTTCCATTAGTTATACAAGCTTTTAATTGTTCAACACTAACACCTGCTCTATTATATTCTCTATCCAAAGCAGAACGCCCAATCATTCTGCCGACAAAATGAGAGGAATAATCCATAATCTCGATATTCTGCGGCGTCTTTAGCCCCATAATCTGCTCTTCAATCTGACGTGCTGTTTCTCTATATACAAGAAACCCAGTTAGTGGGGAAAACTCAGCTTTATTAACAGCCAACACATATTTTTTGAATAGCTTGTACTCAGGAGGGTTATTGTACTTCATGTCGTAATAGCTTGCAAGTGTTTTTCTCATTCCTTGACCTTCAAGAGAATAAGCTTTACGAAACCACTGGTAATATTTCCTCGCTTCCCATTGAGATTTACCGGCTTCACCTTTTCCAAAACCTGCTACTATCATACGGTCATGCTGTGATGGCATGCCTGTCTGATCTTCCAGGTTCTTCAATTTTTCCATATATGATCGCATCTTTACACTGGATTCTGTTGTATCAAGTCCTGCAGCCTCTTGCATTAGGTATTCTCGTTTCCATCTCCTCCGAGCTCTTTCGTAATACCTATGCATCTGAGATACTTCATACTCTGTATATTTCTTGCCATTGTATAAGTAATCCTTAGCTACATATTCGGCCAGCATCTCATCGCTATAAGCAGAAGTTGATAATCCAGGATAGAACGGATGGAAATTGTGCCTGCAATTATATCCGCACAACCCTGGTCCTGTTCCGTACCCTGTAGCTTCATAGAAGTTAGGGTATCCCGGTTCCTTACCATGTAGTTTAAACACCTTGCCTTGCCACACCTCATGTTCAGGACGCGCTCCGGCATGTGCTGTCGTTTCCACGTATTCGCTATCCACATCTTCCGCTCTTGCAAGCTGCATGTCTCCAGCTGTCTGATTAATACCGGTCACAATAGCTCTTCTAGCTGCCACTTCTATATTATCAACACGTCCTGAAGGATACCTTACAGACTCAATTCCTTTTGCAGCTAATGTCTTGATTGCATTCCTTATTGCGGTTTCTGCATCAAAGGCTCCAGATATTACTTGCATATATGCTTGGTCAAGTATCTTGCTAAACTGTTTGGATGCATTAGCTGCAGTACTTCTTGTGAGATTACGAAAAGCTTTTGCTGTTCGTCTATATCCAGAATTCATTACAGCTATCAGAGATGGACTAGCTTCCAGTGGTGGGCATTTCTTTCCTGCCATTGTATGAATCCGATCATCATTAGCTATTGTCTCCATTCCGGCTTCTTTCATTAGCTCCTTGATTTCTTCAAGGCTTCTTCCCGTGAGCTGTGACAGTCTCCTATTTATCTCGGATTCCACCATTCCCATTGCTTCGAGTTTTCTCTTCTGCCACTGTGCAGCAGGGATATAAAAATCATATGTGGATATACGCCTTGCCATATCAGCAAGTATTGCTTCCTCTGTTTCTCTATATAGTTCAAGCAAACCTTCTGGTGCTTCATGCAAGAATTCCGGTGTAAGCATATATCCTCCTTAATAACTATAAGCTGTTCTATTTTTGATTAAACCCGAACGGATCCTCTTCATAATTGCTTTCAGGAATATTAGCTTTTGCAGTGTCGTCACTTTCTCCATACCACTTAGCTCTATACTCCCATTTATTCATAATACCTTCTCTTACATCCTGCATGTCTTGAGCCCTTTCAGACGCACTATCAGATATGAAGCTATCTCCAAGGTCTATTTCAATCTTTGTTTCTGGATCTACCGTGCCACCTCCAAGCTCTTTCTTTACCCATAGGATTGATCTGATAAGTGATTCAAGTGCATCTTTGACAATAAGAGAGTGTTTCCCTGTATTTCTAGTCAAATCTTGACGTCCACCAAGATATTCTGTAGCGGTTACCTGAACAGACCCTGTACCACTGTTGAAGTGATAGAATTTAGTTCCCAGACCGCACTTAAACGATAGTAAATCTAGCTGAGCCTGAACTCCCTCTACGTTCTCTGATACTCTGAGGGACGGATTGTGTTCTTGAATAAACTTCTTTGTTCCATCATCATCTATCAGGTCATCACCTGTTTCCACAAATAGCTGCTGTGCTACATCATCGGGAGTAATAGTCTCTCCGTTCTCATTTCTACGAACAATGCGGCTATTCATGAACACCTTTTTGCCGCCAAGCTTGAAGTCTTTGTTGAAATTATTGTATGCAAGGTCTACCCCTTCAAGGTTATCTAGCGCATTCGCAAATACAGAAATTCCTAGTGGCGACCCTGGAGCTATGTTGTTCTCGATATTTGGCATAACGATAGAAAACAGAGGAACGTTTCCCCCTGTTGTCATTTCTTTAAGTATTCCACCTGGAAGCTCTTGCTTTATCAGACTACCCTCTTCAGCTTTAAAGTACTCGTTTGTAATTACATACTGTCCGTCTATCAGCCTGTGAGTTTCAAGATATATCATCTTCTCACCTAGCTGCAGCACCTCAGAGGCAAATACAACCTCTGTTATCTTGCCTGCATGTACAGACAGAGGGATTATGTGGTCTGCAGATAGATACTCAATCCTAATGTCTATGTCAGAACTTGGTATTATCTTATTGTTCCTACCGAGCTTTATATTTTCAGCTCTTAACACGAATGCACCTGTACCGAATGCAAAGCTCTTTTCTATCAGTCGATTACCTTGCTGACGGAAGGCATTGTTTCTAAGTACACCCTTGAATATATCTTTTTTAGGTTTCTTGCCTTCTTTTCCCTCTTCAGCATCATCCTTTTCTCCGAGTATGTACGTCTCGGATGCTTCATCATCGATGGCAATATGTAGCTCATCATTCAGTAGTCCTGATGCCCAGTCCTCACATACTTGCTTTGCCATCTTTAATGTATAGAGTTTGCGTTCTTTCTTCTTGCCATCCAATCCAACCTCTGCAAAAGTGTGAAATGGAGCATAATAGCCCATCCACCATTCTCTCCATATCGATATATTTTGGTAATAGCTACTATCAAGATTTATGTCGTACTTTTTATTTAAGTGATCAATAACGGTATTTATATTCATCAGTTACTCCTTTTGGATTCAGGAAGCAGCTTTTTCATAAATCGCTCCCATGAATATTCCCATGCATCTAATATATCTATGTCACTGCTAAAATTATCTAGGCGAACGTCCTTTCCCTTTTCAGCTTCCTTTGGGTCCCATATCGCTGACTTCAGACCAGCTATCAGAAGTTTGCATTCCGGTAATACCCTCATCCTTCCACTAGCTAGCAAAGTATTACCGCAGTACACACGATCCGTAATCTTCTTCTTCGCACTATCACCTATGCTTGCTGTGATACCCGCTGCCCTACATGCTTTAGCCAATCCATTTATCAGATACTGTGCTTCATTATCGGCGAATATATAGAGTATAGGGATTCCTGGAAACTCCCTCTTCAGCTCCTCGTAAAATATCAAGAAGCTCTTATTAAGCTTGTCCGGATCTATATCACCCTTTTTCCCTTCGATATTCGCATCTTTTACTACATCGACCTCCTGGAATCTGTAGTGGACTGCTGAAGCTACGAATGTTGTTAGAGATCTGTTTCCTCCAAAGTCTATCCCTATTGAGATAAAGTGTATGGTTCTTAACCATTCCTGCTTTTCGCTATAGTCCTTGAATATCCGAATGTGTTTACTTGGATTATCAGCAAAGCTTTTATATATGACACCCTCTGCAGCACATCTCTCTCCGAGTATGTCTCTCCTGTACCATATTGATGCAGGATCATAGTCTGCCATCAGTTCTTTCTGTCTCTGCTTGCTAATCGTTACGTTATCAAACAAGGTAAAATGCTCGTAATTATATCCACTAGGAAACTCACCTGCAGCTGCTTTCTCAGCATACTTGCCTATGTAATCCTTGTATATCGATGCATATGGATTATCAGGGTTTAAATCCCAAAAGAATTTACGCATCTTAGCTGCTGCCGTACGGTTGATACACTCTTTTATCATTGAATCATGATGCAGATTTATCTCTGTGGCTATCCACATACCATATGAGTTACCACGAACTTTTTTATATGAGTCAGCCTTGCCGCCACCTGCAAATATAACCACTCTTAGTTTCCTGTTTGTAGACGGTCCTTGTATATACAGAGCCTCATTACCCTTGAACTTTCCCCAGTGACATTGCCCTCTGAATATGTGCTCAAGTCCGAATCCGTTTGCATCTCCGATATTAAGTTTTGCATTTCCCAGTGTTGAACCACTAGCTAGATGTAGCTTGTCCTTTGTCCTCTTCAGCTCATGAGCAAAAGCAAATATATTATCCGTTGTCTTGCCAGCACGGATAGACCCCTCCGCAACATTGTATGTGCAGTCCCTGGATCGTCTCATATACGCCTTGTGCTTATCTCCAAATCTGTAAGGAATACTCTTTCTCTTAACAGGTTCTTTACTCTTCGGTGCTGCCATATATCTCTTCCTCTAGGTCATCAACATCTTCAATCTCTGCCCCTTCTCCAGTTAAAGCCTTATTAACTGTAGCTGTCTTTGACTTAATATATTCAACCTGAGCCTTCTGCTCTTCTGTGGCTAAATCCATATGATCGGCTAGCCAGGCTAAAGCCTTTTGTCTATCTTCGAGCTTAATCTTTTTCGTCTGTCCCATAGATATTTCGGCTATCAGGGTTCCGTCTACTTTTGCATCACTCTTGAATCTCATATAGTCATAACGAATCCCATCTTCGGATTTCTCACTTCCAAACTCAACGAAATCTGTTATATCTGAGAAAGCAATATCTATGTATTTCTGGAAGATATCAGATGGATTTAGCATGGCTTTATTAAGCCTGTTTTCCTTTAGCTCCCTAATACACTTTTTGATTTCAGCATTTTTCAGCATTCTGTATCCATTTGACCCTGCTGTTTTACGGCTACATTTATATGCTTTTTGGTATGCTTTTGTAGCATTAAAACAGGTCACATAATACATGCAAAATAATTTTTGATTAGATGTAAGAAAATTATTTTCGACAAGTTTTTCCGCCTCATCTCCGAGTTCCTTTTTCAGATGCTTCTCAGTAGCCTTTTTTGACTGCATTTTTTGCAACGTTTTTGGCGTTGCACTTTGCTCCCATTTCCCACGTCTTTTCCATGACCTTAAAGTCGACTCTTTGACCTCTAGTTTTTGGGCAATAAATATTAAGTTTTCACCGCTTTCATAAAGTTCCTTTGCGGTCTTTTTCTTTTCTTCATTCGACTGCATCGTTCTTCCTGCACTGTTTAAAATTCATTAAAAAAACAGCATGCAACGAAGCAGCTGTTCAAATTCGTCTTATCTGGTGATTTCTTTATACCCATGCATTGAAAAAGGTCGCCGCAAGGCGTCCTTTTCCGAATGTTTATAGCTTGGGAGAAAAATCTGTGTCTCTTCGACACTTTCTACACTATCATTTTATCAGGAAAAAAGGTGAATTGTGTGAATCTTACTTTTTCACTATTAAATCTTCATTTTCCAAAACCGTTTTAACTTCTTAGTTATTGTGCTTCTGTCATAACCGAGAAGCTTCCCTATCTCTTCCTGGCTTAATCCATTTATGTAATAGCTACGCAGGATGGTTCTAAGTTCACTATCTGTTTGAATCTCGATAAATTTCTCTGCTTCAATTATTTTTCTTTGCAACTTCTTCTTTGTCGCAATAAGCTTTTTTATCAATTGGTCCTTGCATATTGAACCGTCATCATATCCCATCTCTATTTTAGGAACAGGATATCCAGTTTTATAATCTTTATAGAACGCAAAAGTATATGTGCTTTTAGGAGCACACAATGACATCTCTATTGCGTTTATTTCTTGCTTAATCGATATAAGCTCTTCCATTTCTTTTTTTGTCATATTTCATCCCACTTAAACAATCTTACTCGCTAGAGTAACTCATCATCTTCTGCAGTATTCTGTTTTTCGCATTCGTATAAGCAAGCTGAACCCGGAACCATTACCTCCGCTTTCTTCATCTTGCCCAAACAAAGCCAATTGTCTTCCATCATGTTCAACAAGGCAGTCCGTAAAGGTATACCTTGTCTTGTTGTTTTTATTAATAAGCTTAGATATATATAGTCCATCTGATGGGTCATTAATAATTCTCTCCATCTGAGATTTCGTTATAGCTTTATCTGAAACTATAGGATCAGGCTTTTCTAGATTTATTGAACTACCCCAGCATCTTTTACTCTTACCCTGTCTAGCCATATACAGAGCTTTGCCAGTGATTCCGTATTCATCAAATTTGAGCTTGTCAGAATTAGAAAATCCAGCCTTCCATTTATCCTCTATGACGTCTCTATCCACATTTCCAAATATCATGTGGATATGGGGTCTAGCTTTTGAGCCAGTATCATCTCCCTTGTGATTTGAGATTACATACACATATTTCACTGGCTCGCTGGATCTCTTTTTCATCTCCCTGCGTACTCTTGCCACATAGTTAGTTATATCCTTAAGTACCTGTTCTCTGTCATACGGAAGATGATCATCGTCATATGTGAGATCTATACTAAAGTCACCCTCTTTGAAATTAAGATTGCATATTCTGACAAAGTATCTTTGACTTCTTTTTGAATTTAGGTTTTTCTGCGCTGGGGATGACTCATGTCTTTTTTCTGCTCTTTTTATTATTCTCTTTCTTGGAGACACATTATATATTTCTAACTCGAGATAATCTCCAGTGTAATATTTTTTAGTTCTTATCATAGTTATTTAAATGCCTGACTTGTTAATACTCATTTGAACTCTTAATCCGGCATTACGCCGGATGATTTTAACGTATTATTTCTTCCTTATATATGGAAGAAAGTTTTGAAGCTTTAATTCTATATATGAAAGCGGCAAGCATCTGTAAAAAGTAGTATGTGCTCTTATATATTTATGTCTGATTTTGAAAGGAGTATACCTTCTGCCTACCGCTGTCATATCAAAATTGTTTTCTATCTATATATGTATATACACACTAATATAATTGTTAACCCTGCGAGGAGTAGTACATCTGCTATCATGAATAGTTTATTTGCTATATCCATCCTCTTCATCGCTGTGAAATATAGTGCTACTATTCCAACCATAAAGCCTGTAATTAAGAAAGTTATTATTAAATTAAGCATTTTCTAGTTCTCCAGTAATATCATTAACCTCTTCAGCCTTCCATGCTGGTACTATTGGGAGTGCACAAGTGGTGCATTTATCATGGTTATGCTTCCGGCACCACTTGCATATACCCTCACGCTGCTCTTCCGTATACATAGCTGCTATATCTTTTGACCTAATCAAGCGGAAAGTCTCCTGCCAGTTCTGTGTTAATAGGGTCTTCGTATCTTGCGATGATTTCTGCCATGACTCTTTCCTCTTCTTCCAAGTTCGACACAGGAGATTCAAGATACTCATTTACTTTTTTAACACCAAGTAAATCATCAAAGAATTTGTGTACTCTACTTTTCCTCATATGTTTTGGTTTGGCTTTCATTTGGATTCCTCCCATTAATTTCCCAGTTTAAGTACACCATTGCTTTTTTTAGATCTTCCAATCCACCTTTGTTGTCGGCTCTGATTAAATATTTCAGAGCATTTCCTCTGCAGAAAGCTTTAAATCCATTTTCTCCGAGTACCGCTCTAATAACATCTATCGACTCTATATCAAGTCCATCTAGCTTGTAGTGTTTAGGTTCATTGACCGAGTCGTACCCTGGTTCTTTATTATCTGCAGTTCGAAGAGCTTGTATTTTAACTGCTATGCTGGGATCCTGATTCACCATCCTAGTTAGCTGTCTAAAGGTCTTGCCTAGTCTTATGCATCTGATACTATAATCAGATAGACCCAGCAGGTATTTAATCTGTTCAAGCATGTTCTCAACATCTGCAACCTCTTCCTGAACATGGTCTATATTCTTACAACTCAGTGCTTCAACAAGTTCATTCAATTCTTCAATGCATTTCCCCAGTTGATTCTCTAATCCATAATGGTCTGCTATAAATTTCAATTCTTTATTTATCATGTTCTTCTAACCTTTCAGTTGATCTTCCTCGATATGCAATACCTGAAGTAATGCACTGCGCACCTTTTTGCCTTGTTCCGGATCTTTCGCCTCGATGACTGCAAGGCTCTTGCAGCATGATTGGAATACCTCTTGCAATATATTTACCTGTGCACGGAATGTAGTTAAATCTTCTTGGCTACTTGCAGACAGTTCCTTTTCAAGTCTTGCTATTGTTTTCTCTGCTTCGGTATATGCTGCTTGCAGTTTTGCCTTACCTTCCTTTACAGCTTCTGCCTTCTCCTTTTCATGTTCAGCCTTATATTTATCTACTGCCTCCTTTACGGCATCCTCCGTGTTGTTTTTAGCTGCTTTTGCTTTCGCTTTTTCTTTTTCAAGTTTTTCTTTGAGCCTTTTAATCTCATCGTCCTTCGCAGTGAGATCATCAACACTTATCTCTGATTCGGATTGTTCAGCCTCAAGCTCTGTAATTCGGTTTTTGAGGTGTTCTATTTCATCTGTACCGGCTTCAAGTTCATTATTTCTTGCTTTGAGGTTGGCTATTTCTGTCTTCAGCTCTGTAACTGTCATATCGTTAATATTTTCAGACTCAATCACTTCTTTTGCGACGTCATCTGGAGCGGATAAAAGTGCGAATGCCTTGGAAATGCTCAAATTCGTACACGTATACGAATTTGAAAATATGCTGTTCTCATCAGATGCACGTTTGGCCAATTGCATCATTTTGTTTGCTTTTGACTGTGAGAAATCCAGGTTATTATCACACCATGTGCCAAACTCTCCATGAGGTAATCGCTCCTTTACTATGAGTAGGCGGCGACCGGCGGATGCTGCCATCATGAGCGCGACGTTTCCAACTGCCTCCATCTGTTGATATAATCCATTTGCCTCATGACACAGCTGCTCCGTGCTCTTATCTTCTAACTCACCATTGGCTTCATTAATCTCGTAATTTACATCTATAATTGATTCTGTCATTATGCTGCTCCCTTCTTAGGTTTCTTTTTACTTCTTGGCTTGACAATGTTTTCCAGCCAATCATCTACCCACTTTCTAACTTCTGGTGCTGGCAGTCGATTCCCTGTTCCATAGCATTGATATATATGGTTATCACGAAGTTCAATTGTTATGAAAGGTGTATCTGGCTCATCAGTTCGCCTCATAACAAATACTGCTGTATCCCCTTCCGTTACGCTGTAATAGTATGAAGCAACACAATTTTTGTTATAACGACCTTCCTCTTCAAATTCCTTACAGTTTCTAAGTGGTCGTATAAGATATTCATTATCTTGATAAACATACTCTTCTAGTTGCGGAAGATACATTTTTTCATAATTCTCTTGTTGCTTTTTACATTTTTCCGCTTTTTCTGCATCTTTCTTTTCCAGATACTCTCTTGAGACCCTATCATGTGCTTCCTTTAAGTTTTTAGGATATAGATAGTAATCATTTTGTGGATA